>Ga0041059_1000008_pt1 | contig 77557 bp, 78 predicted proteins | sample AraColnosormetaG_FD_56232 | JGI IMG/M metagenome (GOLD analysis project Ga0041059, IMG submission 56232) | Arabidopsis roots microbial communities from North Carolina, USA - Col MF nosort | ecosystem: Host-associated > Plants > Roots > Unclassified | place: USA: North Carolina | collected...
AAAAAAAAAAAAAAAAAAAGTCGATCTTGAAGATTTCATACTTTTTCTGGCAATTCTGTTTGGTTTCAGAGGAAGGAGTCAAAACAATGGGGATCGTTTCAGAAGAAGCCATTGATGAATTCCAAGAGCTGATGGATCAAGGTCTGACCTTTTCCTCTTACCTTTTCCTCTGTTTCTACTTTGAGATTTCTAATTAGTTAATTACTGAATCTGGTAAATTTGTGCTAGTTGAGGAGCCACTGAAGAAAACTTATGAGGTATGTTCGTGTTTTTATGTTAGAGCTGTTCTTGGAAATGGGTCAAAACCCATTCAACTTAGCAGATCACATAAAGTTCTCATTTTTAAGTTTAGGTTGTGAAGAGAATCTTTACTCATATTTGATCTGGGTTTGAATCTATGATTGTTTTTTCTGTAATAGTGGTTAAAACTGAATCTTAAAGTTAGGTGTTTTTGTGAATCTGCAGAGAGTCCATCAGGGATATCTAAGGGAGAATTTGGGTCGTTTTCTGAAAGCACGAGACTGGAACGTATGCAAAGCTCACACAATGGTATATGTCTCCAAAACTCTTATGGTGTTTGAGTGACTTTAAAATGTCTATCTTGTCTGATTACACCGTTTCTAACTCACTTTCAGCTGGTTGAGTGTTTGCGTTGGAGGGTGGATAATGAAATTGACAGTATCCTATCTGTGAGTTAAATTCATTCCCTCTTTCCTTAATCTGTTCAGATTTGAGAGCTGAATTTTGATCTTTTCTGTTTTTTGGTTTCCGTAGAAACCAATTGTTCCTACTGAGTTGTATAGGGATGTACGAGATTCTCAACTCATAGGAATGTCAGGTTACACCAAAGAGGTAGCTTCCCCATAATGATTCCATTTCCTTTTCTGTTTAAAAACAGATTCTCTCTTCTTGATTGCTTTTGCCTTGATGTTTAGGGCTTGCCGGTCTTTGCTATTGGCGTCGGCCTCAGCACATTTGACAAAGCTTCTGTAAGATGCTTCATTGTTTTCTCGTACTTTTGATAATCAGATGAGAAACAAAAAATGAATGTGATTCTCTTCTTCCACATATAGGTTCACTACTATGTCCAATCTCACATACAAATCAATGAATATAGAGACCGTGTTTTACTGGTGAGTAAATGGCAGATGGCTAGTTACACTCTCTCTTTTTGAGGTTCTGTCTCTTTATGTAATGAGTAAACACTGTTACAGCCTTCTATTTCTAAGAAGAATGGGAGGCCAATCACCACCTGCGTCAAGGTTCTAGACATGACGGGGTTGAAGCTTTCAGCTCTAAGCCAAATCAAGGTATGATGATAGTCAATGTCTGCGGACAAAGTTGCTTCGTGAATAATGATACTGCAAGATGTTGATCAATTCATTGACATAGTTTTTTATTAATAACTTTTAGTGTTAACACATTAATGCAGTTAGTGACTATCATATCGACCATTGATGATCTCAACTATCCAGAGAAGACAAACACGTACTATGTTGTGAACGCTCCATATATATTTTCCGCATGTTGGAAGGTAAGCCTCTTTGATTCTCTTTTGTTAGTAACTCATGGTGTTTAGCTACTTAGCACGTATGTGTATCTCATTGAGCTCCTTACAGGTTGTAAAACCTCTTTTACAAGAGAGGACAAGGAAAAAAGTTCATGTCTTATCCGGTTGCGGAAGGGATGAATTATTGAAGGTATATACATATATGCATCTGATTTCTTATGATCTTGCTGTGTAATGCAAACTTGTCTAAAAATCTTGTGGTTCTTGTAGATTATGGACTTCACATCCCTGCCACATTTCTGTAGAAGTGGAAGCTCTGGGTCATCTCACCACACTCAGAGCGCAAATTGTTTTTCTATCAATCATCCCTTCCATCAACAGCTATACAACTATGTGAAGCACCATTATGAAACCCAAGGACAAGCAGAACCTGCAAAGCAAGGATCATTCCACGTGGGTTTTCCTGAGCCTGAAGCTGAACGTTGTGTGATAGCCAAAACCATAGAATCGGAGCTGCACAAGTTTGAGAACCGCAACGGTCTGGCCGTGTCCATTGATGACAGAAAATCCAGTCATGAAACACTGGCAAATGGTGACCTCTGAATGCTTCTGAGGGAATTCCTTCAGTGCCTCCACAACTGAGATATATATTTTACAGGTGAGCTAGCAATTCAAATGAGTAAGGGAGTACTGAGCTGTGTCCGCTCCCTAGCCATGCAAATGTAAAGCGAAAAGAAGAGAATAAATCTTGAACTGAATGCACTTCTGGTTTTATGTATAGTATTATTTGATCCTCTAATGTAGCAAATTTATTTGTGGGAAATCTACCTCTCATTTCCCTAAGCATCTGTGTTTTTGGTGTTTGATCTGCTCTTTGGCTGAACAACAACAGTTTAGGAAACAGCTATTGCACACTTGTCTTGGGAAATCTACCGCTCATTTTCTAACACACTTTTATTGCATCTCTCTCAAGTACAAAGTTACAGTCTTGTGACACACACATGAACCATATACATAAGCTTTGCGTTATAAAACAACAGCTCTTAGCTTCAGAGTGCCGAATATCCGATTGTCTTCTCCGACCTGTCAACAAGTTGAAGTTAAAAGTATTGTGTTGGAAGCATTAATTGACATGTAATCTCTTGCTTGTGCTAAGGCTACGCTTACCAGAGTTAAAGAGGGGGCTTACATGAACTCAAGGACAAGTGCTGATGCTCCTCCTCCTCCGTTGCATATTGATGCCACTCCATACTTTCCCTTCTTTGCTCTCAACACCTGAATCAGAAGTATTCAACCACATTTTCAGTGTGGATTAATTTCAACACTATTGTCGCTTGATCTTACGACTTACCCCCAATAATGTGACCAAGATACGAGCACCGCTACAGCCCAATGGATGTCCCAGTGAAACAGCCCCTCCATGCGCATTGAGCCGTTCCTGTTTATGTATACATACATAATCAGAGACTGAAAATTAAGATCTGCTACATCCACAACTGTACTTGTTTCATGACTTACAGGATCTAATCCCAGTAGTTTCTGATTGGCTAGAGCTACCACCTGTAGGGAAACAAGCCAGAACAGTCAAGACCTCTTTATACATACCGAACAACTATAGAACACTGAGAGCTCAGCATGTGCGATTACAGAAAATGCTTCGTTTATTTCATAATAATCCACTTGAGATGCATCCAAACCAGCCCGCTTTATAGCTTTAGGAATAGCAAGAGCTGGCGTGGTTGTGAATAACTCTGGTGCCTGAGCAGCATCAGCGTATCCTCTAATCTTAGCGATAACATGCAGTCCAAGCTCAAGAGCCTTCTCTCCACTCACTAGCACTAACGCTGCCGCACCATCACTGTCCACCAACGTAAACCAGAGCCAATAAGTGGCTGTTGGAAGTAAACAAGACAAAATGCATGCAGAGTTACAAATGAAGAAACAAAATTGAGAGATAAAAGATGACCTTATGCTTGATGCATTTCCAGCAGTGACTGATCCCCCATCCTCCTTGAAACTTGGTCTAAGCTTTTTTAACTTGGCTGCATCAAACTGGTTCATGCCAAACAAAGTTAAGATCAATCAAGGCTATCCCAAGAGAAGCAGTGGTTCCTAAACTATTTACCTTCCCCAATCCTTCATCCTTGTCAATAACAACTGAAGGCCTCCCTCTTCCAGTGGAAACTTCGACCTATCAATATGAGTTTATGAACAATATTCCATTACAATGCCATAAAGTGAATTCCTGGAATGCAAGGAAAGGAGAGGTGTACCGGAACAATTTCCCAAGCGAACAACTGAGTGTTTTGCGCAGCAATACCACGCTCAAAGCTCTGGATAGCATAAGCATCCTACAAAGAGAAAAATTTTGTACGTCAAGGAATAGAGAATCAGCGAGACAGTCTCATCATCACATCAGTCATGAGTCCATGGGAACAAACTGGAAAGACAGATCAAGTTTGAACATGAGTGACCTGTTCTTCTCTTGTAATACGGTACTGGTCAGCGCATATTTCTCCACAAACTCCCATTCCAAAGTCATTATAGACATCCCAAAGTCCATCTTTCATCATACCATCAACAACAGTATCATGACCTAATCGAGAACCCCTTCTGCTAACAGAAATCAGAGTAAAGAATAAACGAGATGATAAAAACAGATGGAATATGCCTCTCTTGGGTTTGTTTCTACAAGTTTGAGTTAGGAAACTCAAAAAGCACCTTGCGTCCGGGAGGTACTTAGGTACGTTTGACATGCTCTCCATCCCACCAGCAACAACAATATCATTCAAGCCGAGCTGGATACTTTGAGACGCTAGCATTACAGCTGAGGTTACAAGTGAAGTAAAAGCAGTGATATATACACCGTTCGAATGATCATCTGGAGTAGAAGAAGAGTAATAAAAGGTTATTACATTTCATTCCTGCAGCACAAACTTTGTTGATAGTGGTGCAGATCACAGAATAGGGAATCCCAGCACCAAGTGCAGCCTGTCTTGCTGGTGCTTGCCCAAGATTGGCAGTTAAGACATTGCCAAAGAAGACCTCTTCCACAAGGGCCGGATCAACATGTGCTCTCTTAAGTGCGGCTATGAGAAGAAACAGTAAGAGAATGAAAACTTGGCCGAAGCAGAGAGAGAGACAGAGAGTAGTCGTATAACTAAACTACCTTGGATGGCTATGGACCCAAGTCTTGTAGCAGTCAAAGACGAGAGGGAGCCAAGGAAGTCCCCTATAGGCGTTCGCGCCACTCCCACAACACAAACATCTGCACACACCGGAACTGAACTGTAAGTAGCCATTACTGCTGGATCAAAGGATAAATACATGATCCAACCAGAAAACAGTAGAAACTGAAACAGAACAAAAAGAAGAAGGAGAAACAGAAAGAACCTCGAGGCTGTAGGGAATCATCAGAGACAGGCGGAGCCATGGAAGTCACCGAAGAAATTATGTCTGAGCCAATTCAGAAAATGCAGAGATGATGAGAATCAAAAGAAATATCACAAGTTTGAGTTCTTGGCTAAGAAAACGCATCACCTTTGGTTTGGTGGCAGATGAGGACGATCAAGCTTGTGTTAAGATTACGAGGAAACGAGAAAGAGAGAGATCATAATTGAGCCAAAAAGAAAAAGGTGGATATAGAGATAACAACAAAGTGTGTGTGTGACGTAAGATACCAATATCAGTGTCGGTTCCACCACCACCTTGGTATGCGTGATAGCTTTGTTGCCAGATAATTTCTTCCAGGTGTTTTATTATTAAGAAGGTAGAGAGTTATGAGAATCTGCCATTGATGGTAGTTTACCTGGAGTTTCCATCAAAATGTACACACAAGAAGAAAAATAAGGAAGAGCTAAGTGATGAGAGCAGAACAATGTATCTCAAAGATTCCTAATAAATTGGTGAGTAGTCACAAAGGCACACTTGGAAACAAGACAAGACCATACTGATGTTGCAATTATACTAGTCACAAACGGGTCTCGTGTTACAAACTAACATAAAATACCCTATTGCTACTTGTTTGTTCCAGGAGGATCAATCAACTTTATCTTCAACTCAATCTCACCCGATTCAACAGCACACAGCCTCAGCCACACACTCTGCACCACCTCTCCGTCTATGCAACTGATTGTGCTCTCTCGAGATACGCAGTTCTCTGGATCCGGTAATACTTTCCTAAGCGTTGTCTCACCAGAGGACACGCGGACTACGTGTCTTAGTCTGGCAACTGAGATAAGCGGTTGAAGGCTGAGAGAGGCATGGCCCATCTTGTCATCTGCCTTGAACCTATCTTTATCAAACACTTCCTGCACCACCCCATTAACAATCTCAGCATCATGATCATGATGGTCACAAAAGGAAAGATTCATGAAGATGTAGACATACCAATGCGAGAACTGCTGCAGGATCTTTCAGAGTAAAGTTCAGTTCCTCATTCCACACTGGATTCAGGCAATTGTTGATCACTTTGGTCTTCGCTGACTGGTTTTCAAAACAGTAAAACATCACATCAACAGACAAATAAACACAACGAGATACTTGTTTCCTTGGTAGAAACACAAACACTGGTTCTAGTTGCCAAGAACAATGAAAAACACTGACCAAACATACCTCATTTCCTAATTTGACAATCACATAAGGATCACTTGACTTGAAATCTCGGATCACCAGTTTCTTTCCTTGAATAACAGTCACCTGGAGCAGTCCTAGTGGCTCGCCCATCTCAGATTCTACAAACACATGCTACCAACTTTAGAAACTTCTTGAGACAATCCTCGTGAATAACAGAGCTAAAGCAACTGTCTTTATTAGACAATCAGTTGAATATGACAACCAAGACACAGAGAAAGAGAAGGAAGTACTAGTCATTCAACATTCAACATTCAATCTCTAGGAAGCTAGGATATATCTAAACAACTACGCCAAGCCCAAAATTTTCTGAGAGCTTCTTGATATAGAAAACGAAATTCTGGGAAAGATTCACACTTATATCAGTAAATAATAAAACCACACAGAGAGACCAAATGCTGCCAATCTACAGAAACATCTATCTAGCGAGTAAGGTAGAGAAAGAAACAAAAATCGCAAGCAGACCTTGATCAAGAGACAAACCAAGAAACACAGAGGACTCTGCAAATCAAAAAAGGCTCAAACTTTGTGGGTTGAACCCAGAAGCTACTCGAGTCTACAACAAGACCAATAGAAAACCTTGAAACCCTAAAGAATGAGTAAAGTAGCGAAGAACGGTACGAACTGAAAAGGAAGTTTCAGTGTTTCACTGAGAAATTTGCAAACTTTAGAAGAAAAAAACTAATAAATAAGAAACAGAAAATTACTGAACAACTTTACCAGTTTGGAAACAAGAATAAAAAATCGTCTTCTTGTGGTTGTGATGAATTGAGCAAAACAGAAAGACTTGTATTCGTCTTCTTTGAGATTAACGCAGCAGCTACTTACTTACACCTTTGTAGAGGAGGCGAGGACTATCATTCTCATCAGAATTTTTTGTTTTTAGTTGAAAAACATTTTTATACAAATGTTGTCTTAAAGACAAATTCCATGGTCTCGACTCGACTCTCGAGGTTGCTATAAAGAATTTTATTTGACCAAACAAAGTCTTAACATGCGTTTTGACCGTAATAGTAATTTAGTGGTATCTAACTAATGAAAACAGTAAAATTATCCAAATCATATTCTACAAGTTATCGAATACTCCTTTGATTCTTGAACAACGTAGCAGTAACGGTAATGAATTAATTACTACAAAAGTTAGGTAAACCTAATCCTGGTTATAATAAATTAGTGAATCAAATACTTTTGTGTGACCCTTTACCACACGAAAAAGAAAAAAAAAAACTTTAAAAATTGTTTATATGCTTGAAATCAGAGGTGGCCTCTGACACGCTTTGACTCGGTCTAACCATTAAAGCTCCAATATAGGACCATGCGAATTTGTGTAATAAACATCTCACACTTTTTATGCAGCATAATGTTAAACGGTAAAAATGTTATTTTAATCCCTTAACTTTCAAAATGTGTTCATTTTATTTAAAACATAAACATTAACATTTGAAATACAAGAATTCGTTGACCACACCAAATAGACATGCCCAATACATACTCAAAGCCCAATAAATCTGAAAATGTCCAGAAGATCTTTAAATGGGCCTAATGAATATATATATTTTGAAAGCCCTAATGAAGCTTTGATACAAAGCTTTCTTTATAAACGCTGCGTCACATCACTGAATCAAAAACCCTAGCGATACTTCATCTCTCGAGCCGGAGCCGCGTTGCGAAAGCATTTCAATCGTAGTCTAAGGTACTCTATCGATGATTCTTCATTTCTTTCTTTCGAATTTTACAAGCAGATATATTCCTTCCGATTATTCTCCCATTAAATTTTCAGTGTTGTTTTGATCTGTGAATAATGTTGGTTTGTTATGTTACTTTGATGGTTTCAGAGAATGTCGACAGTGGGAGAGCTCGCTTGCAGCTACGCTGTTATGATCCTCGAGGATGAGGGTATTGCTATCACGGTATGCTTCCTTTTCTACTTTACTATTTTCTTAATTTTGATTGGTCTCGTTGTATCATTGCTCATGGAGTTTAAGGATTTTGAGCTGTTTCTGGTGACTTGATAGTTAGAAACTAAGTGAATAGTTATAATCTTTCGTTGATAAGGATTAGTAGAGTTATAGAGTCAGTAATTGAACAAGTGTATTTTTGTTTCTGTCTATATATGTTTGAATTGGGTTATAACTTATTAATTTAAAGATCTTTGCTTCTGTTTGTTGAATTTGTGTTGATAGGCTGACAAAATCGCCACTTTGGTGAAAGCTGCTGGTGTTACCATTGAGTCATACTGGCCAATGCTATTCGCCAAGATGGCTGAGAAACGTAATGTCACTGATCTCATCATGAACGTTGGTGCTGGTGGTGGAGGTGGTGCGCCTGTTGCAGCTGCTGCTCCTGCTGCTGGCGGTGGTGCTGCCGCTGCTGCTCCTGCTGCCGAGGAGAAGAAGAAGGTAAATTATATAACAATGAATTCGTAGCTTTTCCCTAACGAAGCATGATCTGGTATATTTATCTAATTGTTTTGTAAATTTACTGTTGCAGGACGAACCAGCAGAAGAGAGTGATGGAGATTTGGGTTTTGGCTTGTTCGATTAAGTGCATTTTACTTGTTTTTTCTTCTTCGATTTGAGACTATTTTTTTTTCGTATCGAGCTATTACTTGTTTTGGTCTGGCTGAAGAACTATAATTAGTTGTTTTCTGAACCATATGTTGTATGACACAAGTTTTCAAGCAAACCCATCGGCTCCTTCTTTCCTTAGAAATGATTTTGTCACCTCTTTTTTTTTTAATTCATTCGAGATATTAGTCTAGGCTCGTCGAATCAGAAGATAAAATGATAAATCTTCCCAACGGAAAGGAGTTTTACGAGCTTAGTTAGACAAAATCACTATGGTTGAGCCCTTCCTATTTCCTTTTCTATTATATCCCTGAAGAACCATGTGTGTGTAAAAGGTGAGTGGTTTGAACCTGCTCCGTTTGGCCAGGCGTGTGGGTTGACGAACAACATTTTGTATTGTTTTAATTCAGTTTCATCCTTTTTAAGTCGCAAGAATAAGTAGTTGACATCATTTTACTCTCGGGTCATTTCCTTAATCAATAGCCCCTATATGATGATAAGAGAGTGATACTACCAGACAAGCAGCTAAATTTGGACTTGAAAGGAAATACATTCTTTTCCTTTTGCCAGATCGGATCATTCTGAACCTTTCTACCCAAAAACCGAAAAGCTTTCATGATTTGACAAGCGATAAAATAAACAAAAGAAGTTTACAAAAAAAATTTGGCAAAGCAGTTAAGTTCAACAAGAGAATAGTACTTTGGGTAAAGGAATATAAGTTGTAAATATTACAGAAAAAGAAAAAACGTAAAACAAACCTACAAATAAACACACACAGAGGCTACAATACATGACCACAAAAGCTTCTGGAGGAGCTTCTTTCTGCCTATTATTCTTTCCAACATGGTGGTTAGAACAAGTATGTATCACTAACCCTACAAGTCTCACATTTTTACCACATATACACCACAGCAATCCAGAGACCACCAATTTTTGAGGACAATCACCGCAATTTCTTCTACATTACGGCATACGGCAAACCTATATTGCTGTCCTCGAGATTGACTTACCCACTTTACTCTTCCAAGCTCCCTGTACACACATTCGAAAGTAAACACATATCAGAACTCTCTACTCATCTTTTTGTCTATGCTGCTTGAAAGATTTAAGAGAAAGCTAGGTATATACAAGAGTCTCATTGTCAGAAGTCTCAGCATTCTCTTCAGCTTCTCTCTCCATTTCATTGTTTTCTTGTTTCCCTTCAGTATCTGAGTCGTCATGTTCAGCTTCTTTCCCCTCAGCGTCCCCACTCGACTCTGTTTTTGCCTCCTGTAAATCTTCTTCCTTGTTTACAACTTCCTCATCATCCTCACCTTCTTTCAACGACTTTCCTTCAGACTCTGATTTTTCTTCGCCAGCCTCCCCACTATATTCTGTCTCTACTGAATCATTTCAAAATAGAATAACTCAGCTACAAACAAAGAATATTGAATTGTGTAATAAGATTAACACCGTTGCTGTATATCTGTTTGCATGGAAGTAAATAGGCTGAAAGAATTTAGAAACAGTGGGGATTGCTAACAGAACAGTGGATCCCAATGGAGCTTACTTGGCAAAGCAGAAGATCGTCTTTTCTTGTTTCTGCTCTCTACTTTCTCATGTTCTAAAGAAAGACTTTTTGGTGTATCTTTTGGGTGTAACTGTTTTAAGTTTTTCTTTGGAGTTCTTTTTCCTTTTGGCCTAGAGAAGATAGCAGTCCAAAAACAAAAGGTTAACAATAGAATGACTCATGACTCGTATTTGGATTTCTAATGACAGATTTCCGCTTACGTAGTAGTAACTGGGTCTTCATCCCTCTGTACGCCATCCGGATTCTTAGGCTTACTTCCAGAAGATCTAAACAAAATAATAAGATTGCTGTGAAAGACGAATACAAGGCCAACTGTCCTATGTTGCAGAGAGAATGTTACCTTTTCTTCTTCGAATTTCCCTTTGATGTTCTGGACTTCTGCAGTAGGTACAAATATTGTAAGAATATTTATTAAGCTCAAAGGAACGAACTCGGCAGATGACTAGAAATAGTGAAGATAGATATTGACAACAGAACCCAAAAACCAGAAATACCTTTGCGGTCTTTCCACCAGTGTCTATGAGCTCCCACTGTTCTTTCTTTAGGTTAAGTACTTCAACATCTCCATCCTCATAAAGTATCTGCAATATCATATGGATAAAGTACAGAGTTGGCTTGAACAACTAACCCAACAAAAGGACAAAAAAGAAGCAAAATGCTGATAGCTTACCACATGTCTCTGTTTTGTGGAATCATAAGATTTCACTGTCCCTTCATAAAACCTATTTATTTCACCAAGATGCAACTTCTGGTGAGATAAATGTAGAAAAAGATAACCACATTTTGTTGAAAATGATTGATTGCATCAGATGGATTCAACGTAACAAAACGAGACTAAGAATGGGAACAAAACAAATTAACTCCATACTTGCATGGATGTCAGAATAGTAAAACTTGAATAAAGACAATGAAAGTCACTAAAAGATCCTTACCGTTTATCCATAGGCCACCAAACTTCTATTCGGCAACCGATCAGTTCATCATTTACCAATTTATTTTCCTTTGTAGAGCACTGTACAAGAAATAAGGTCCGACAAGAAAATATTTGTTATCACAATGTTCAATTACCACAAAGTGACAGAGATAAACATCAATGGAAGGTAAAGCTCCGCACCTTCGCCAGTCCTGACACGTTTTTTCGCTTTTTCATTGATCCAGAGGCAGACTTTAATTTGCTATCACCACCTCCTGCTGACCTACTCTGCTGAAAAATATGCATATTGATTGAATATCAATAAATTGAACTAGAATGAAAAAAAACAAAGGATAAGATGCTATTGATGATTTTTACCCTCTCCACATCGGTGAGAGCCCAATCAGATTCTGTAATCTTTAATTTTGATGATAAGCTTTTCTTTCTCTTCCGGGGAGAGATGCTTTCTAACATTTTCTCTTGGTCAGAATTTTCATCGTGCGAGTCCAAAGAGACATTTTTGTCCATGTCACTCTCTAGATGCAACTCATCTTCAGAAGCTTTCAGTTGAACTTTAGGACCACTGTTTGAGAACTTGTAAGGACTATGGCCAGAAGATGATCTCCGGCGCTTAGGGACTGAAACTACTGATGTTGCATCACCAACATTCCTTTTGTTACCCTTCTGATCTCTTTGACATATCTCTGCTCTCTCACTAGGGGAATGTTTGTGTCCATTACTGGATTCGAATTTATCCAGCATTTGTAAGTGATCTAGATTTATCTCCCTCACCATCTTCAAAACATCGACATCATTTTTACCATTCTCATCTTCAGCTGGTACAGATTTATTCTTTTTGCCCTTTCTAGTCTTGGTTCCCTGAGCTCTCAAACGCTCTACTATTTTACCCAGAGGAATTTCATTTCCATCACTTTCCCCATCAATCATAACCTCATTTTCTGAAGTTTGGGGGATCACCTGAAAAGGAAATTATGGATTAATACAGAAATCACTAGGTACTGCAACACAGATTTTTAAGTTGAATAACATACAGATGCATCAGCATGACTCTCCAACTTGAGAGCCCTGAAGTGTAACAGGACAGTCTCATCAGCTAGCCACAATTTTTCTTCACCTACCTGTCATGGGTTAGAAAACACAAACCAGAACAATATATGAGTTCAACACAGCAAATCTATAAGCAAATACGACATACAGCTCAGGTTGCCAAAGAATACTTGGCAAACTCATCATGAAAATTTGAACCCACAACCATGAATAATTTCTGAGTTTTTACCTGAGACTTGTCTCCTTCAACTTTTTCAGAAGGTTTGTACAGCGTCGGAGGCAGCGATACAGGTGTGATTTCCCCTTGTAGATCAGGCTCTTTCTGAGTTAAGTGATTGATTATTGACAGCCCAAGCTCACAGATCGCATGTGAGTTCTGTTAATATAAGTTATGAGATGTTAGCTCCATGGCACCACGACAGTGGCAAGTAGTGTGATTCATTATACCGGCATGCTTAGAATCATTATAAAAAGCAGTCCTGACATGACTGCTGTAAAATAGAACAAGCTGAAGAAAGTCTTTTACCAACCTTTGACTTTGTTGCATCAGTGACATCTTCTGACTGTTTTATACTATGGAAGATAAGAATAATGGTGGGAACGTACTCACGTTCCTTATCAATATCTTCAGTCTTCCCGTCTTCCTCTTTATGGAGCAACATAGAAATGATCAAGTATAATTGGCTGAAATAAACAATCAGAAATAGTAGGCATAAATTATCAATAGAAAAAAACAAAAAACTGAAATTACTAATTTCACAGTTATAGAAAGCAAAAAGTGGTGGCATATAGAGGTAAACCGGGAAAACAAATTACCGATATATCATTTCATATTCCTTCACGTCTTTGCATTTCTCGACATCAGGACAAGAATGATGCGCAAGTGCATGAACCAGATAAGGGAGGATATGATGAGGGTAGAGAGTAACTGAATTTGCATCAGTCTGAGCCGAAATTTTCCGCACTTTTGTTTGATAAGAATGCTGTATGATATCAGCTAGGTTGTGTTTATCCTGTATGCCAATACAGACGCATAGTTTATAGCCAGATTATCAGTATTATCGACTCAGAAACATCATATATAAGTTTTCGAGTGAAGGGCGATGACATACCTCCTCTGATTCGAGAACATTTGATCCAGTGATATCAAATAGGAATGAACAGGCATACTTCATCTCCAAAACCCGATCCTTTACATACTGGTGAACTTTCCCAAGGAATATTTTCTTAGCTGTAGGAAATGGTATCTACAGAAGAGGTTAAGAAAAATTGTTTAAAGTCAAAATAGAACCCAGATTAGATAAAGGATTGGATGAGAGGTGTGAATGGAAAACAAAATTGGTGGATGGTACCTCAGGGGTTTTTAAAGTTAAATGGAAGATCTCAATAGGTATCTTATCATCCCAATGTCTAGAAAGGCGGAGGACAGCCTTTGCAGCAGCAAGTCTCAAATGGGCCTTGTCAACAGAACTGTGGAGAGGTTGAGCATGAGTGCCTTCAAATTTAAAATAAGAATGACCTCTTAGCATATATAACACATCTACCAACCTTGATTCTAGATCTTCGGATACTTCGCCAAAGGAAAGAATGTTTTTTAGTATTCCAAGAAGATCATCAACACCCGCACGAAGTTGAGCATCCTTAAAAGGTAAATAGCTCTTAACCAACGTCTTGATCCCATATATCTATCACGAAAAAAAGAGTTTTATATTAACTGGACAAGAGAGAAATTAGTTGATCACTTTAACACAAGGTAAACCAAACATTGGTAACTATAAGTGAAGTCAGTTATAAGAACTTTTTCGCCAGATACCAACCTTCAGTTGACAAATTTCACTTTTGTCATCCCATGACAATTTTTTGTCATCCACAGTTTCCTGCAAAGAGGTTAATTGACTTCCAATAAAAATGAAAAGAAATCTGGGAAACTAGTGAAAGATAGTGAGATTTCGCAAAATACAAAACATTAGAAATACATACACTTTTGAGCTTTAGGATTTTGCTTCTAATAAACTCAACTACTTCGCTTTCTCTAGTCTCATAGACTGGCATCGCAATCTGTGCTATGCATCCAAGACACTGAAGAACAGCCGGCTGATATCTCTTGTCCTCCAGCATGTCCACAAGTCTCTACAAATCAAGTATAAAACCAGAATTTCCACAAGCTAATTATCAACTACAGATTGTGATACTCTTAAGCAAAATATCCATGAGAAAACAGAACTGTCACCTTGTATAGAACAGAGAGCGACTTCAGGCCATCATCCTTTGTTATTGATGCTAGCGCATGCACAGCATACTTAGCCTGCTTGCGGTTTCCTTCTACACAAATCCTCTCCAGTAAAAGGTCCACAGAACTTTAATAGGACAATAGGAGAAACATTATAAATCAGAAACAGGCAACTAACGAAAGAAGTGAGCTCAAGCTTGATGAAAAAGATGAATATATATAAATATAAACGGAAGTGAGACTTTCACCTTGCTAAAACAATGAGATTCTCCCGAATAGTTCCACCTGCTTTTGCCAGAATTTTTAGAGTACCCTCCTTCATCATTTCATCGTCATCTTTAAGGAAACTTATCAGTTCTTCTTCAGCGCCATCAAACAATGATGGACAGAAACATGCCAGGAGCTAAAAAAAATCAATGCACAAGCATCAACCCGGTGGAGTTTGTAATAAGTAAAAGAAAAGATGTTCATGAGCATGTGATATAATCACCTATAATAAATGCCAAAACAAATTTATTGACAGAAAGTTAGTGAATCTTAAATGATGTGTCAAATCAGTTTTTACCCCTAAGAAGTCCATGCAAGGTTGGATCCCCAATGTATTTTTAGAAGACTTTCTAACAGATACTTCCGCTAATATCTCTTTCACATACTCCTTACTGAATAGCAGATAAGAACACTTTATGGAGAGAGTGCTGAGAAAATCATAGAGAGAATGCTTCTCAGAGAGTATTTTAAGCATATCATCCTGCACACAACCACAAACCAGTTATAAGGTTGTCGAAAGTAAATCTATATGTAAATACAAACTTCTTGTTATTCTCACCCGAATCCTGGATGCTTGCGTTATGCTAGTGTTGGGATCAAGCAGATTAGTCAAAATCTTCCAGATATTAGCATCTTTCAGTTGATCAAGAATTAAAAAGTTTTGCTCAGTCTTTGGGGGGTCAGAAAATGCACGTGACATAACTCTGAATCCAAATAGGATCTTTTTCTGAATCTCAGGAGCATCAGCAGTCTGCATTGAGACAGAATATAAGGTTCTAGATAGTGAAACTTAAAAGGGAAAAATTCCAACCAAAAAATTTTTAAAAGAAAAATTCTTCAACTATCTTTGGTCGAACCTGTTGTGTCTGCTTGATTGACAAATATCTTTGCATTTCTTGTTGTATCCTAAAGGTCAAAACAATTCTCCACAATAAATCTTCAGTATCGAAAAGACAGCATGACAACGATCCTTCAAAATAATTTAAGTGCAATAAAAAAAGTCATCAAATACACCTTTGTCTTTGCTCCAGTATCTTCTCAAAAGCTTTGGTCTCCACTTTGTCAAACCCGGAAAAGATTTGTATCCAATGCTTAACTTTATCTCTTACTGAGAAATCACTAGGAAACAGTGAACTGCATAGAATATACTCAATTGTATCTGACCTGCAACACATATAATATATTTAGATCATCTTTTTAAAGGTTATGATACTAATCAACTAGAATTAAGTAAACCCCAAGAATAAAAGAAAAGGAGCCAGGGTTCAAAAATGTTTTAGACAAATGCACCTGAAATCTTTGTCATAAAGACATCTCAAGATTTTTCCAGGAATCCAATTAAAATCGCCAGTGTCTACCTTCCCATCAGCACACCGTAAGCAATATACCCGGAACAACTCAGTCAACCTTTCCATTGTGTATGTTTTTACGAGTATCTGAATTAGAAAAAGAACTATGAGTTCAAATGTCTTCAAATTTTAGTATGCAACTATCAGAGACAACCAGACTGAATACATAAAACGTACAGCTTTGTCACGAAGCCGTTCAGCAACTAACTTCATAGTGTCAACTGGAATCGACGTCAATGCACTCACAGACACATCACAAATAACAGCAACAACTTGTTTGCGGATATTCTCATCATAATCCAAGAGCCGGTCACAGAGAGCAGCTACATAAGTATTAACACTATAAGATTAGTCAATTCTAATGCATATTAATGGCATGATAAAGAAAGCTTACATATAATTTGAGAAGCCTCAGCTCTCAAAGGATCTGAGAGCAAACAGTCCTTAATATGGTCAAGGATGGCCATCCTAACTTCAACTACCCTATCGGTCAGCCTTTTCAGAAACTCCAAAAAAATTGAATCGAACTCTTCAGAGATGACACGTCCAGGCAAGGAAAACAACTCTCCAACCAATCCAACCACTTTCAAACGAGTTTCCAGTTTATCCGCCTGTATATGTTAATAGTATGCATTATGTATTATTCAATACCAATCTACTTGAAAAGATGGGCTCATACCACATGAAAAGTATTGAAACAACAAATGGATAAGAGTGATTATTCAAACAAAATACATAATAATAAAAGTATTGTGCATGGCAGAGTCATGATGACATTTGACGTGCAAGATAGTGGCAGAAGACCAAAAATAAAATTATACCAAAAGCTCTCCAGTGAGATATGGTGCAACTCCAGATAGGGCCTGAGGAGCACAGCGGTACAAATCATAGATAACCTCATGGTAGTCAATTTGACTGCTGGAAAATCGGCTATCTCCAGACATTGAAGAGATAAGGAACTGCTTTATGTCAGATTCAACTTTGGGCGCACAATGCTCTATGACTTTCATAGCAAGTCTTCTTGCAGCATCTCTAACGTCCTGCCATCATAAATGCAGAATATGAGCTGTCTGATATTCCATAAAACAACGAATCCTAAATTGGATTATAATCAGTGGCCAGAGCCAGCAACGTGAGTATGCTCACACTTCTATTGCGGCCCAATTTAGAGAGTAAAATTAGTAAAAGGTGCTCTTGCACATCTTCGCTTTCTTCTAAAAGAACAATCATTATATTTTGCATTGATGAGAAAACAATCTCCGGATGGTCATCTCTGCACATACAGAAATAAAACAATCTTTCAGTATGAAGCCCAAAAGAAAAGAAAAAAATCACAGAAACCATTCATATTTTGTATTACTAGCCAAGAACACCAACGAAAAGCACAACTGAAAATCAGAAAATTTGAAGATGTTTTGTAAATCAGCGGAACTTATAATCACTCAGAAAAGAAATCTAGGTTGAAAGTGAAACACACCTAGCAACATCAAGAAATGTAGTAAACACTTCTTTCACCAGATCATCACATTCAAGATCCAACATCACTACACATGACCTGTACTTTGCAACCGTTTCTAAAATGAGAACCCTCCTTCCAAATGATGGACCACTGACATCATTCAACCCAGCAAAAGCGCTCACAATTAGTTGAAAAATATCCTGAAACAAGATAGGAAACAGAAGAAATCAGTAATGGACATGTCTGTGATCACGGTGCCAGAGGAAAGTCAGGACAAACAACCTTCATAATATTATCACTGTAAGGCGCTTCAGGTGCTGTAATACGAGTTATCTCAGAAACGCAGCTTGCAACAAGAAGCTTGACATCCTTGTCTTGATGGTTGAGAATTTCAGGTTTAATAACTGCATCAAGAAAAGGCTGAATGGACTTGAGCACTGCAGGTGGTGGAGACTGCTCCAACTCAGAAAGACAAACAGCAGCTTCCTGCATGTAGCAACACACAAGTTAAGGAAAGTCTTTTTGATAAATCAGTCACAGTATTGCACGGAAAAGTGTTTAAGGAGAGAGATATCTTAGTAAACTAACCCGACCAATTCACCCCAATGAAACCAATCAAAAGCAAATCACATTTCCACAAAGGTGGTTGATAAAGAAACATCTTAGTCAATGTAGAAACTGAACATTGGGGTAACTACTGCATCAGTCAAATTGCTGGTGAAGATAGCGCAGTTCAATTCCATCATGACCAGGGACAGAAAAATACTAGGGCCAACCCTAAAAACTCGACATTCTAACAGCAGACATCATAAAAGTCGCAAATCTAAGCAATTATAGACACTGAATTGGTTCTCCTAGGAACAGTCCCGAGTTTTATGCATGACCTAATTTCGCAAGAACAATCTAGCGTAGACGAAAAAGATGGTACAAACTAACCCTAACGCAGCTCGAAAGAAGAAAACACTGGCTCAATTAATGAGCATTACCCAGAACGGAAGAGGATCTACAAAGCTGAAAACTTTATTCGGTTCCAATTTGGCAGAATTTAAACAGGGGACAAAGATGGAAAAAAGTTCCCTCCAAACGAAAAATCGAAACTTGGAGAAATTGTAGAAGAGACAATGAGAAGTAGAGATGGGGAATCACACCTTTAAGAGTTTGAGCAATGAATCTTTAGAAACAGGAGCTAGGTCAAGCTTCGATCCCAGCTCTTTCAACTGTTCCTCCGGCTTCTGAGCCATGGGGAGTGAAACAGAGAACTCTTAAACCGAAGCTGTTAGAGACGAGCCACAATAAACGAACAAGGAAACAAAAAGGGTATTTTCTTGAATAATCTGGTTCTCAGAGTCACTATGCGGAAGAAGAAGGAGAAGAAGAAGAAAGCCACATCTGATCTGAGCTCTCTCTAACACAACAAGAGCCCCGATTAGCTGACTTACGACGGCTTTGTGTCTCTCATCGCTTCCTCATTTTCTCTTATTTTATATTGATGGTCCCTCACTTTCTCTTCTCTTTACCCTTTTTCCCCATTCTTAAAGCCCATCGTTTAACAGGCCCCTTTTTAAACATCCAGGCCCATTAGTGTAAGAATACCGACGTCGTTTTGAGTGGAGTTTCAATTTTAGTTTTTTGACCCTTCTTCTTTGCTCTCTCGCTTTGCTTTCTCGCGGCAATGGCGGCGGCGACGGGAAATGACGACAACGGCTGCTTCGATAAACCAGAATCTGAACCGGCACCGGTTAACGTTTCGCCTCCCCTGTCGAAGAATGCTCAGAAGAAGCAGCTGAAGCAGCAAAGATACGAAGCGAAGAAAGCTGAGAAGAAGGCACAGGAGAAGGAGCATAAGAGAAAAGAAGGAGAGAGAAAGCTTAAGGAATGGGAAGAAACCCTAGCGAACGCGACGGAGGAAGAGAGGCTGAAGCTTATTGAGTCGAGGAAGAGTCTGCGGAAGGAGAGAATGGAGAAGAGATCGGAGGAGAAGGAGAAGAAGATAGAGAGGCTGAATCAAGCTAAAGAAATAGGTCAAAAGATCGTAGTAGATGTTGATTTTGCTCATCTCATGTCTGAGTCTGAGATCTCAAGCCTCGTTCAGCAGATTATGTATTGCTATGCGGTGAATGGGAGAAGCACTTCACCTTGTCATCTATGGCTTACAGGAGTCCAAGGGAAGATGAGTACTGAGCTTGACAAGCTTCCTGGTTTTGAGAAATGGTTCATTGAAAAGGAAAGTAGGTGTTACATTGAAGCCATGGCTGATCAGAAAGATAATTTGGTGTATCTTACGGCTGATTCTGAAACTGTTTTGGATGATCTTGACCCTAAGCATATCTACATTATCGGTGGCTTAGTGGATCGAAACCGGTTCAAAGGGATCACCATGACCAAGGCTCAAGAACAAGGCATTAAAACAGCTAAGCTTCCCATAGGAGAGTATATGAAAATGTCAAGTTCTCAGGTAACTAAATGGCCACTTCAATTCTTGTCTCATTGGGCACAACACAAAAAACCTCTACTTTATGTACTTTGTTAATGTAAGATTTGTGGTTTTTATTGATTTAGGTTCTCACTGTGAACCAAGTTTTGGAGATACTCGTCAAGTTTCTGGAGACTAGGGACTGGAAAACAGCCTTCTTCACTGTGATTCCTCAGAGGAAAAGAACCGGACTTGATCCTGTTGATTGTTCGAAATTGGAACATATATCTGAAGAGCATCAGGAGAAAGATACTGAGGCAAACGAGAGTGCAGACAAACATGATCTTCTGGAGAGGAAAAAGGTATGCGTTGAAGTTCCTTTGGAAAGTAGTAGCTAAATGAAATGAATGAAGATTGTGAGAGTTGTTTCTGTATCCGTTAAACACTCATTTCTGTAGCTGAGAATTGAAATCTGGAATGTTTAGTCTCTTTCTATTTTGAACCAAGACGCATTACGAATTCACCGTGAATTTTGTAATATCACATGCATGCGGTTTGCAAAACTAATGCTTTATTGACATACTTTACCACAAGACAGATCAGATGAAAAACACAATGTTCTTTCAACTAGATAGATAATAAACAAAGAAAAAGCAGCATTGTTTTCGCTTAAACTTGAATTCATAAGCTACAGCTTGCACCTACTAACAGTTATGACTCTGTCAGCTGTCTATGTTATTAGCCATTGTTCTCAGTACTTATGTTGTTGAGTCGGAAATACTTCAACTCTGGCGCCACTTGCTCCTGAAGATGAACCACTCATCTTAGAATTAGGTTCGTTACCACTGAAAACAAACCCGTTCTGATGACGATAATGGTACTGCGCCATGTGAATCCCTGGCACAGGCCCGTAGGCTCCATACTCGGTCATGGTCCCATTAGGCCTCTTGACCACCAAGCCGTTGGTCATACTAACGGACCCAGCACTGCAGCTAACCCCTCTTTCACCTTCCAACTCTCTGTAGCGGTGGAGGTACAACGTGAGGGGTTCGATGTAGTCATCAAAACCGAGCTTGCTCATTGCCCACAAGACGTCCTCAGCAGTGATGGTCTTGCGCTGTTCCCGCTGGCACCGCTCATTAGCCTCCCCTGTTATGAAGCTGATGTACTCCGAAACACACTCTTGGATCGTCTCCTTGGAGTCATCTGAGATCTTGGCGTGAGCAGGTAAGATCCTCCGCATGATCCGTATCACGTTGGCAATAGGCATGAACCTGTCTTGCTCCCTCACCGTGCACTCCTCCTCACCACCATTACTGGTTTTGTTAGGCTGGTTGAATTCTGGAGGACGCATACTGCCCTCTGCCATCAGAAAATTCGCTGCTAATCCTAACAAAAATAAGAAAAATGGAAGTTTTAGTGCATAATGGCTTCGATGACGTCTGCATGCGCGGTTTATAAGATTGAAAAGCTATTTCATTAACTGTTCGTCATGAAAAGAGTACAGACATGACAATGGAGGGATTGCAGAGAATGGTTTCGCATGCAACTGAAATGAAGAGAGCCTGTGAAAAGAGGGGGTATAGAGAATGGCACTACCTGGTGGAGAAGGAGTGGTGTTGTTCACGGACAGCTTGCGGTAGCCATGGAAGCCTCCACGTTCCATATCTTTCTTGTTCTAAATACACGACTTTTGTGTTTGTGAATATCCCTATAAATAATAATAACCAATGCCCGAAATTAAGAAGCATTTGAAGAAGAGAATGGAATGAGAGAGAAGAAAGAGTAATTGGAATAAAGCTAATAGTGTTGGCAAGTGTCAGCATTTGTAATTTCAGACCTCACAAGTTCAACAACGTGGCAGCCATAATCGATGTGACCGAGGATCCTTCTCCTCGTCTCCCTTAGCCGTTACAAAATCCCAATCACCCCAACGTATTTGTCTTTTTTATTCGAACCTTCTACAAATACAGAGCCGTAGAGTTTTAAATTATAAACTACACCAAAGATATAAAAATTAAACTCGAGGTAATCATCTACAAGTTCTCCCGTTTTGCGTGCCAAAAACACCTAAATTTAAAATCTTTCACTCATTTTTCCCTCTCTCCCGAGGAAATGGTCTTGTAAAAATTTCCAAGTTTCTCAAAGTATGAGCGAGTCTTGCTGTGCTCAGGCTGTTTCTGCCCACCTTCCGTCACTCTCCTATAGTACTTGTTCATGTTCTCCCACTTCTCCTTACACTTTTTCGCAGATCTTTCGTACCCTCTTTCTTTCATTCTTGCTGATATCTCATCCCAAATCGCTCCCTTGTTGATCCCCGTCTTCTCTTCCACATCGCTTCTCGAACTTATCAATGCCTGCACTTCCTCTTGCGGCCACCTTCTACCACTGCTGCCACTGCCGCTTGAGTACCTAAACTTTATCTCTCTTTCTCTCTGAGCGGATTCACATTTCTCGTCTTTACATTGTTCCGGAAGAATCTGCTGGAGTGGTTGCGGGAATTCACACTGTTTAGGGATCTCGATCTCGTCACCAGTAACACTTCTGATGAAAGAGATGAGAGACAAGTTGCGTGCCATCTCTTGCTTCCGTGCTTCTTCATTCTGTGTCATCCTCTCGGTTTCCTGTTGCCTCCAAGCTTCCTCACGGCGTATTCTCTCCACTTCCATCTTCTCCATCACATTAATCAACTGATTATGCATCTTCTCCTGCCGCTTCATCATACTCCCCACAAGCTTCTCCAAGAAATGCTCCAGCTTTACCCTTGTTTCCCGCTTTCTTTTACCCGTGACGGTCTTGCGAACGTCTGGAGATGAGTCACTATCGCTGCTATCAACAGAGGAGCTGCAAAATCAAAAATTGGAAAGTACTTATCAAAAACTCAAAGCTTCCAACATGGTTACACTATCTAAGAACTAATAATCCAAAAGTTCCGCAGAATATATAGACAAACACTGCTTAGAAGTGGTATAAACCAACACTGTAAAAGCTTGTAATGACGGCACACCAATCTGATTGATATCTGCAAAGTTTAATGCTTTAAGCTGAGAGTGTTCAGTGATGCACCAGTCAACCAATCTAGAATCAAATGATACCGCAAAGCTCAAATATATCAAGAGGAAGAGAATGTGTTTAGGAGGTCTCTACCAAACAAGCTTCTAATAAACGTGAAAAAAAATTAGACTCTTAATAATACAGAAAAAAAGTAACAACTTTTCACAGTAACAGATCCAAAGTTGAACAAAAAGCTCACATTTTTAATGGTGAGATTTATACCTGAGAGAGAGACCATCCCAAGAGATGCGATTTCGAGCTTGAAACTCCATTTGAAGAGGAGGAAGAGAATCATCCTCTTCCTTTGAAAACCCACGAGTCAATTGACCACTTTCCTCCACGTCAGCAATCTTCGATCCCAAAGGAGCTTCGAAGCAGCCAAAACCCATCTCCGGCAGCCTATCTAGGGTTCCGGCGAGAATATCAAGAGGATGTCGATCCTCCGACGACGACGGAAGCTTAACGCCACACCTTATAGGTTTCAATTTCTGAGGAGGCGAAGCCAAGTCTGCGAGCGTAGCCAAAGCGTCGTCGTTTCCGTTAGAACCCATTTGACGGGTACCGTACATCCACCCGCAACCACCGTCCGAACCATCGAATGGGTTAATATCTTCCTCAAAGTCGTCGCCGACTCGTTTCCGACAGTCGCCGGCGAGAAGTTCCATTTCGGGAAAAGGTAAAAAAAATAAAATGGGCGGCGTGAAATCCAGAAGAGACTGCCCAAAGTAAAAGCAATTCAAAGGGTAAAAAACTCTATATTTACCTTTATACCCTCAAAGGAGTAACATAACCTCCATTTTATCCTCACTTCACTTCAGTCGTTTTCTTACCCGTCGTTATATGACCCGACCCGAGCCCACCTGAGCTGAATATGTTCTGTAATTTGTATCTACACCAGTTTTGTGTAAAGGCAAAAAACACTTTAGCCCCGTGTGGCTCAGCGAAAGCCGCGGAGATACCGACATATTTTATATCATAATCCATAATCCATATTAAGATTGGGAATCTGAGAAAAATTAGAAGAAAATCATTGGTAATTTCTCTATCAAGCGTAGGTGTCACAACACAAACAATCCAGAGAAACTATTCCACGTACGTATTAACCTTTGACCTTAACCTTCTTAAACAGAAAATATTGAAGTTTTTATGTTCTTGTGATAGAAATATACAGTAACAGAATATTTTCTTTGGCCTTTATTGACATATTTTAGAAGAAAAATAGATTACTTCCTTGTTTTATTATTATTTCACTCATCATACGTTGTAGAAAGGGAACCGCAAAGTGAAAAAACAGGTTTTGTATGCTCAAATCCTTCAAACGAGTGATCAATCTATTTAGCAATTTAAAAACTTTCAGATTTATATAGAATTTGTTTTGTCTGTTACTTATTTAGGACAAATCTTTAGTGTAAATTGAGTTGAGAGTTTTGTTTTTTCTTCTCTCGTAATGATGACTTGCCGTTTGGCCAAAAGTTATGGTTTAATCAAATTGTTGTTGTGTAATAAGAATAATGGCCGTCGTCTTCGTTTTCCTCCGGCTGATGGGTTCTCTGCGTTTCACAGTTGCTCCACCACGAGGAACAGATCCATGTCTGCTTCTAGTTCCTCCACAAATCCCATGTCCCGTGAGGACGCAACAACACTGCTTCCGTCTGTTCAAGACAAGTACGGTGGCGTGATGACCGAGATGACTCATCCCATGGATCCTTCTCTCTTCTCCACACTTCTCCGATCCTCTCTATCTACCTGGACTCTTCAGGTTCTCTCTTCCTTCTTCCTCTTGTTAAATTTGATCTTATTGGATTCGATCAAAATGACAAATTTTGTTATCCGAATCAAGATACTGGTACCGATTTGTTGTTACATAGAAGAATCATTGTAAAAGTTTGGGTGTTAAAAGTGTTAGTGTCACTATTCCGCTTGAAAATTGTTGTATTCTAATGCGGGCCAGAAACTCTCTTTCACTTTGCTGCAAAAAAAATTAAATTCAACTTTTCCACTACAGTAATAGACGGTGAATAGGACTATGAACCGATCTACTGTGAAATGTTTACAAACGTTTTTATGTACGCAGGGCAAAAAGGGAGTGTGGATCAAGTTGCCAAAGCAGCTTATTGGTCTTGCTGAAACTGCTGTTAAGGTCTTGTTTTGTTACCTAATGCGCAATCAGATATCTTTAAACCCCCTTTTGCTTATTGTTTGGAGAGTCTTCATATCACTTACTGGTTGTGTATTATGTGTAGGAGGGATTCTGGTTTCACCACGCGGAGAAAGACTACTTGATGCTTGTCTATTGGATTCCCAAAGAAGACGATACGCTTCCTGCCAATGCATCTCACCGTGTTGGCATAGGTGCCTTTGTCATTAACCACAACAAAGAGGTTTGATTACTGATGAGATGAGATTTTTAGTGTGTCTTTTTGGAACATCTCCAAGAATGGATCACATCTCTTTTCTTTTCTGTATTTGAATCCAAAGGTGCTGGTGGTTCAAGAGAAGACAGGGAGATTTCAAGGTCAAGGTATCTGGAAGTTCCCCACCGGAGTTGTGAATGAGGTGCTGGTTCTTATTAAAGCTCATTACATGGTTAGGTTCAGCTCTCTGATTCGCCTTTTTGTGTTTGTGTTGAGTCAGGGTGAAGACATTCATGATGGCTCAGTCAGAGAGGTGAAAGAAGAGACCGGAGTAAGGCTTCTTCATGCCTCAACTTTTCACTGTCCTCTTTACAGTTTACATGAGACCAAGAGCTAATCCCACTCTTCTGCATCGTATGTTTTCAGGTGGATACAGAATTCGACCAAATATTGGCCTTCAGGTAGCAACTCCAACTGCATAATCTTCTATATTGCAACATAACTGATTCTCGTCTGTTTTAAAATTCTGGCAGACAAACACACAAAGCGTTCTTTGGAAAGTCAGATTTGTTCTTCGTGTGCATGTTAAAGCCCCTTTCTTTGGAGATCAACGCACAGGAGTCAGAGATTGAGGCAGCTCAGGTAACAGTTTTTGCTCCTCACTTCAACGACTCTCCAGTCTCATCCACTAAAACACTCATAAACCTCTTCTCTTTCTGAAAATGGGAATTTGGTGCAGTGGATGCCTTGGGAGGAATACATAAATCAACCATTTGTACAAAATTATGAGCTATTGAGGTATATGACAGACATTTGCTCTGCTAAAACCAACGGAGACTACGAAGGCTTCACTCCTCTCCGCGTCTCTGCACCTGATCAACAAGGCAACTTGTACTACAACACCCGCGACTTACATTCGCGCAATTGACCTTCTTTCTCAACAAACAGAGCTTTCCTCACAGATTCTAACGAAGCTGGTTTCTTTGCTGCCTCTCTATGTAAGCATTTTGACACTTGAATCACTACATAACTCTCACCAAAACATAAAAGCATCCCAAATGAAAACATTTGCATTCAATACAATGGCTTTAGTTACATACAAGATTCAATGAAGCAGATTCGTTAGTGAATCCTATTGTTCAACAAGCACACTTGATCTTCTTTACACAGCCTCAAAATCTAAACCCTTAATGCACATCTGATTTTACATCACCAACACCAATGTTCGTTCTATCACATGATAGATACCTTATATGGGTCGTAAAAATAGGCATGTGTATACATGTATTTATGTATCTATATACAGAGAGAGATCCACTTCACCAATCTTTGTTAAGTCCTTGTCCTACCGGAGGCAGCTCCACCTCCACTGTCGCTACCGCCACCTGTGGCTCCATACATATGGTTCTGCTGGTGAAGAAACTGATGATGTTGGTGATACTGCATCCCACCACCACCACCGTAGAACCCACCGCCATCTCCGACAGCATCTCTCTGATGCTCTCCGACCTCACCACCAGTCTGTGGCCTCCCTAGTCCAGTCCTCTCCCCTTCGATCTCCCTAAACCTCTGCAAGTAAACTTTCAATGGCTCAACATAATCCTCAAAACCTAGAGTAGTCATAGCCCAGAGCAAATCGTCTCCGTTGATCGTCTTCCTCTTCTCCTTCTGACACTTATCAGATGCTTCTCCGGTGACGAAGCTGATGAACTCGGAGACACACTCCTGCATCGTCTCTTTGGCATCTTTAGAGATCTTGGCGTTGGCGGGCAAGGCCTTCTTCATGATCCGGCTGACGTTAGCGATCGGCAAGAACCTGTCTTGCTCTCTTGGAGACAAGGAGGACTGTCCGTTCTGGTTGTTCCCGTTTTGCCCTCCACCGGAATCCCTGTCGGAATCCCCCATTTCTGAAAATTACAAGGAATAAAAAAATAAACTTTACTCTTTTTTCAAATCATTTCCATCAATGATTCGAAATCGAATTCAATTGGTGGTTGACTTGAGTGGGAAGACTGAAGCGAGAAAATTTAGGGTTTTAGAAAGAGTAAAAAGAGCAGGTGTGAATTGTTAAGTGTCGGCTGGTATTGTACACAGTGGTGAAGGAGTCGCCGGAGCTTATATAAAGAGAGGACGCACGACTTCTGCTCACTTGACACGTGATCTTATATGAACCGTCCGTTTACTGATAAGATTCTGACAACTGGATACGTGCTCGACCGTCGGATTGGAATTGATCTTGTTTGAGAGATAGACAGCCCTTTAAGGCTTTGCCACGTGTTGTGGACAGTTAGTGGACCCGGCACACTTTTGTCACGAGCCGACGCGCATAAGAGGAGCGTGGTAAACACACAGAAGAGAGAAAGATAGCGCGTGGAAAACACGGAGAAGATAGGTGGGCGTTAGGGAGACAGAGGGTAACTGCCACTCAACGACCCTTCGGTCAATTTTTCACTTCTTTTTTTTTTTGTGTTACGAGCGAATTGGGTTGGATCATGAGGGTGTGGTCTGTGGTGGGGTTCATTGCCATCAAAACTGCATCGACCAATCAGATCAGACAGCTGTTTGGAAACAAAAAGCGTCCCAGTTTTGTCCACTTTTGACGGTCTCGATCTTCTCCTGTGGGTCCAACCATTGTCGCTTTTCTAAGCGTGTGATTAGTTAACATTAACAATAATCACCAGCTTCCAGCTGTATTAAGCTCTTAATGACATAGCTAATACTTGTCCCACCTGGAGAATCCTAATGGGCCGTTAAGATAATCAAACTGAATGGCCCATTAAAGGTGATGGACCTATTATCAATATCTAGGCTTCTTTTAAGCCCATACTTTTTTCAATGTAATGAGGACTTGAGAAACTGTGGTTTGGTCAAAACCCTGCTGACTCCCACCATCAACTAGATATTCTGAGCACGTAGACACGACCAAACCCACGATGTTGAAGCCGTTGTGTTCAAAGCTGAATGTGTGCGAGTATAGTTGAGGGTAGGCTTGAATCTTTTGGTTACTGCATGACTACTCTAACTGAATTGGCTTAATTAAATAAAGAAAAGGAGAAACGTCACACTAGATACAAAAACGTTGCACCAAATATTATTATTAAAATAATACTTATACAAGGAGTGAAAGAGTAGGCGAACCACTCAGTAATTGCTTCCAAGTGCCGTATCTCTCTTTCTCTTTCGCTCTCGGTTCATTGTTTCATTTGGAAGATTCAGCTCTAAATTTGACCCTAACAAGTCAGCCACGATTTTTAATATATTTAGAAAAGATACAACTGAAAAGAAAAAGGCTACTACAAGGTATAAAGAGAGACACTGCCGTACAGAGCTGTGTGACCTGAAGCCACCACGCAAAGGGTCTCTTCCTCTTCTTTAGCTTCCTTCTTCTTCTCTATATATTCATGCTATTTTCATTTCTTTAACAAAATACAAAGAAAAACAAACAAACCTCTTTTCTTTGTTTTTAACGATGGGAAGCTTCTTCATCATCCGTTGCTTCTTGTTACTCTCTTTCTTCTTGTTCACCGGAGCATTTGGGAATAATTTATGGACCAGAACGGAAATGGTGGAGATGGCTGGCTACGGTGAACAGAAACTCTCCTCTGTCGTGATCACCGGATCTCTTCTCTGCGACACTTCACGTCCTCACCTTCACTCCATCCCTATCCCAGGTATTTGTTTCTCTACCTTTTTTCTTCATGTTTCTTGTCTTCCGTCCGAATATATACTAACATGATCCTCGCAGGTGCCACCGTTGCCATCAAGTGCCACACTGGATCCAAAAGGAGGTCCAAATGGATTAAGGCTGTTACTGATGAATTGGGAGAGTTTGAAATCGATCTTCCCTCCCAACTCCATGCGATTCCACACCTTGAAAACACTTGTTTCATCAAGCCAGTATATGTGCCTAGGCCCTATAGATGCTATAACACCTCTACCAATATACACAAACCTATCAAACTTGTTTCCTCTACCAATGGTTTCCGTGTCTACACCTCAGGGAAAATCAGGTTACAGGGCCACAGTTCGAGATCATAGCAAGCTCGTTGAGACAACATTTCAACCAAAAGATTTGAACACAAACAGCTGATTCTTCAAGTTCCTTCATGTGAAAAGCATTTTTTTTGTTATGGTCCTCGTTTGCTTAGCTGGCGCTCCAGTCACAGAACCGAGTTAGAGTCTCTCTACATTGTGTTTCATGTTCCCAAAGTGTAAGAACAAACAACTGTAAGCATCATGTATATAAAGGCTCCCATGTTTTTGGTACAAAAGTAGTGTGATCACATTAGAATATATATCATATAAAATGTTTAGCAGCAAAAACCCAAATGATCATATTGGCTGAAGCAAAGACACACTGACACAGAGCATGTCTCTAAACTTGCATTAACTAAACATTGAAAACAAGAGAGACAGAAAGGCAGAGATACAACTCAGGACTCAGACGCTTTGGTAGGAGTTTCAGAGAGTATGTATGTTGCAACATCACCACAACAAGTAAGCTTATCAGCTTTCTCATCAGGGATCTCAATCGAGAACTCTTCTTCAATAGCCATAACTAGCTCCGTCTTGTCCAAGCTGTCCAACGACAAATCTTTCTGAAAATCAGCCCTTTCAGTAACCTGCAAGTAAACAAGCCCCGTGTTACAAAACAACCATTCACCAAAATAAAAGGTTATACACAAAGAAAAAGCAGCAGTTTTGTAATCCCTAACCTCAGAGGTGTTGGTTTTGTCGTATTTCTTCACCAGTTCAATAACCCTGCTCAATATTTGATCTTGGCCTCCATCTGCAGCTGCTTCTGATGTGAAATTAAAAATACCAATACTCTTGAAACCATTCTCGTTCTGAAGAAGCGAAGTGGGTCTGACAGAGACTCTCAGTCTCAAGTGTTGCAGGATTGAGCTCCTAATGCAATGCATCTGAAACAAACATGAACATTTCAATCAAAGTGGACTAATTTCTAATCAAGTCTTCAGCTTTTAAAGAAAAACCTTAAATATTCCCTCTGGTGATGCCTAATGTTTCGACACTGATATGGAAGAAATCAAATTCAAGGACATAAAAATTGAAACTTTAATACACGGACTATTAATTTCCAACCACAAAATAGATCGAGAGCTCTTCGAAGCCATACCTGCGACTTTACGAGTGAGGATTCTTCTTAGGTCTGATTCCTCTGAAGCGGGAGACAATGATAAGTTATAGCAGAGAATAGGAGTACAGAGAACACCTACTGGGCCGAAAACATTATTGGGCTTTAAGATAAAATATATGCGGCGCTTCGTCTTTTTTAATCAAATTGTAGGCCCAACAAATTTTATGGCCTTTTCAGACAATTGTTTTGCTCATTTATAATTATGGCCATGTGATTGCACTGATTATAAACCTAAGTTTATTTCCCCGATTTAGTAAGGCTGCTTAATCTTGGATTCTTGCAAGATGAGAGTTAAACTTAAATAGTATAAAAGAGATAGTTGGTACATAGGCTACAAGACTCTAACCTATAATGGTTAGTGGATGATATTCATTATTCAATCTCATCTCCACATGTGTCTAACGTTTGATGTCACGCTTTTAATTAATTAATTCACTTATGTATGAATTAGATGATCCGAATTTTTAAACTCTGGATTAATGTTGTAAATCAAAATTTCAACGGTGGAAATTTGACTTGTAAAGAATAATACAAAAACGATCAATAGTTGTAATTTTATATATATATATATATATGTAATTTAGTGGTTAAATGTTGTCGATGTGTTTTCTAATAGGATAAAACCGACATAACATGATGTTTTTGTTTTCTAAAGAGTGTAAAAAAACCCAAATAAAATAATTGGACGGCAAGAAAGTGATTAATGTAAAGAAGAAAAGTAAGCTTATGAAAGTTGGTAATAATAATTTGGATGCACAAGTAATGCCTTGTGTACTTGTAAACATCTTCCACTTGGTTGATGAATGATTTTAAAAATGATTATTCAATTCATAACAAATTTGATTAGTTTATTTGAAAGCAAAATGAAGGGACATAATTAAAAAAAAAACTGTGGGATGGCAATCTTTATCGTCGTCATCAACCATTCCCCATGTTCCTGCCCACTTTGATTCCCCAAAAGCTCTAATTAGAGTTTCATGCCATTTTCATTTTAATCTTAAAATTTCATGCAATCAAATAATTGTCACATGTTGCATCTTTCATAATCATCTGATTAACGAACCATTTAAAAAACATAGACCTCTCTTCAAATTAAAGTTATGATGATCAACTAAAATCTAGAACTAGGAAGAAATCATGATCAACTTAAGCCAATTAGCCATTTTTTATTAACGATAGATTTTATTCTTTAACTTATGGGTAAAAAGGTGCACGCATTGGTTATTAATAAATTAATTACTTATTACAGAGAAGAAACGGAAGTGACGAAAATACCCTCGTCTCTTACAAGGATAGCCAAACATTGCCATATAAAAACAAAAACGTAAGAGAAAGTATTCTTTTTTGTGAGTGTTTTTTTTTCCATTTTCTGAAATTTGTGCTGAGCATTGCTTATTTGCTTCCATCCATTTTTGTTCCTTTTAATTCGATTTGGATTGCAGAAAAAGAAAAGAAAAGAAAAGACTAAAAATTTGGACGATAAGCAGAAAAGAGAGAGGAGGGCCTCTCGCCCTCTTATTAAAACCTTGCCTTCTCCAAATCTGAAGATTTCTCAATCCTAAAATCTTTTTTTTTTCCTCTTTCTCCGTTTCTTTATTTTCGGTATTACACACATACATAGATTCTCTGTCTTCTGGGTTTTTCATTCCTTCCTTCCTCCAAGCTTACACCTTTATTGATCATTTGTGTTTTTTTTTGTTTCTGCAGGAATCCAAGATCGTGGGTCGATCGGTTTTTACACAATCCGATCACGACCCATCTGCTCTTTTTCATCCTATTTTGCTTCCCTTGAGGTGTTTCTATCGATTCCATTCTCCTTCTCACTTAGATCGATATAGAATCTGGAACCAAAAACAAACCTTTTTTTGTTTGTTTGGCAGAAATGGAAATGGAATCATGTAAGCTCTTCATCGGTGGTATATCTTGGGAAACCAGTGAAGATCGTCTTCGTGACTATTTTCACAGTTTTGGTGAGGTTTTAGAGGCTGTTATTATGAAGGATCGTGCCACTGGCCGTGCTCGTGGCTTTGGTTTCGTTGTCTTTGCTGATCCTAATGTTGCTGAAAGAGTCGTCTTGCTTAAACATATCATTGATGGTAAAATTGTAAGTTTCCTCCTGCTATATACCAACATACATTGCTTCCAATTTCAACAATCTTCCTGCTTACTTGCTTCATTTTGAGGTTGCTGCTTCTCAAAGCAAAGCAAAGCTACTCACTTTTATTCCTTCCTGTTTTAGTTAGTAGACTCTATTGTTTACAATCAGCTTTGCCGCTCTGATAAATGCATATCTTTGTCAGAAGTTGTTCATTTCACACTCACAAATAAAAATGTAAAACTTGGATCGTTTCATATCCTCATGTGAAAGAAAGTGGTTCACAATGAATGAAAAACTGCTTTCTTTGAGTTGTGTCGTGTGTTGATTTTCTCCATGATATACAGGTTGAGGCAAAGAAGGCTGTTCCAAGAGATGATCACGTAGTATTTAATAAAAGTAACAGCAGCCTTCAGGGATCACCTGGCCCATCAAACTCCAAGAAGATCTTTGTGGGAGGTTTGGCATCATCCGTGACAGAGGCTGAGTTCAAAAAGTATTTTGCTCAGTTTGGGATGATCACTGATGTTGTGGTGATGTATGACCACAGAACCCAGCGGCCTAGAGGCTTTGGGTTCATTTCATATGACTCTGAGGAAGCTGTTGACAAAGTACTGCAGAAGACATTCCACGAACTCAATGGTAAGATGGTGGAGGTCAAACTGGCTGTTCCTAAGGATATGGCTCTCAACACAATGCGGAACCAAATGAATGTAAATAGCTTTGGCACTAGTAGAATCAGTTCATTACTGAATGAGTACACCCAGGGATTCAGCCCGAGTCCAATCTCTGGTTATGGAGTGAAACCTGAAGTTAGGTACAGTCCAGCAGTAGGTAATAGGGGAGGATTCTCACCGTTTGGACATGGATACGGAATCGAGCTGAATTTTGAGCCAAACCAGACTCAGAACTACGGTTCTGGTTCCAGTGGAGGCTTTGGACGACCCTTTAGCCCTGGATATGCTGCGAGTCTCGGCAGGTTCGGTAGCCAAATGGAGTCGGGAGGAGCTAGTGTTGGGAACGGTTCTGTCCTAAATGCAGCACCAAAGAACCATTTATGGGGAAATGGTGGTCTAGGTTACATGTCAAACTCTCCGATATCAAGAAGCAGCTTCAGTGGAAACTCTGGAATGTCTTCACTAGGCAGCATTGGTGACAACTGGGGAACAGTTGCACGTGCACGCAGTAGCTACCACGGTGAGAGAGGAGGTGTAGGATTAGAAGCAATGAGAGGAGTTCATGTTGGTGGTTACAGCAGCGGCTCAAGCATCTTGGAGGCAGACTCTCTGTACAGCGACTCGATGTGGCTTTCGCTGCCTGCAAAGGCAGAGGAAGGATTGGGAATGGGACCATTGGACTTCATGTCTAGAGGACCAGCTGGATACATCAACAGGCAACCAAACGGAGGTATGAATAATGAATGAATGAACGCCTTTTTTCTATCCGAGAATTCAAGCATTTGTAGAAAATCTGATGATATCATATGAAAATGGTGTTGTTGCAGGAATTGCAGCTTAGAGAAGTGACAAATCTATACCATGGAGATCAGATGATTGCAGAAGAGAGTTTTTAGAAGAGGAAAAAAGTTTATTAAAAAAAAAAAAATTATTGGTACCAAAAAGCTTAAAGCTTTTATTTACTTTTTACTATTTTGATTTGTTGTTATAGCTTTCTTTTCACCCTTTTTTCTAATTTGGGGTTTTGTTTCTTTTGTTTTTATCGTTAAAGAAAAAAGATGTAAACTTGAGTGATATAAAAAGAGACAAAGAAACAATGAAGTGTATTTTGTTCTTGTCTTTCTCTCTCTTTTATCATCTAAATCCATATATTGACAAATTCAAACATGAAAACGAATTAAAAAAAGAGCAATTTGCCTAGAATGTAGGCAACGTAGTGTGAGGACGACGTGTGGCAAACATGTGGATGATGATAAGCCACAGGACAAAGAAAGCAATCCCTCATCCATCGCAATAATATCCATTAATGTGAAGTGGACCAAAAGAGAGAGAAGCGAGTGTTACAGTCCTCAAAATAGAGACGAAACCATCCTAATCCTTCAAACTCTCTCACAGCTTCAAGACTCCACTGGAAGCGCCACTATTGTCCCTACACTCCTCTCCTTTATAAGGTCTCTTCTCACGAGGCTCTCTCTCAAACCATTAAAAGATGCGTTTGCTAGTAGCAGAAGCAGCTTCACCATTGTCCTCTGCTGCAACTCCAACATGTAACTCTCATACTTGCAGATGGAAGCCTTACTCAAACTCTACTGACTTCACAGCTAATGCATCAGTCCTTCTCATCCTTGTCATCTCTGCTCTCATTTGTGCTCTCTCTCTTTACGCTGCAATTCGTTGCTTTCTCCGACCAACCCTCGAGACTGAAGACGACCACAAGCCTGACCCTGAAGCAGCTGCTTCATCCACTCCAACAACTCCTACACTTGTCTACTCCTCCGACCTTGAACTCGCAGGAGCTGAAGCAGAGTGTGCCATTTGCTTGTCGGAATTTGAACAAGGAGAAAGCATTCAAGTGCTGGAGAAATGTCAGCATGGTTTCCATGTTAAGTGTATCCACAAATGGCTCTCTACTCGCTCCTCCTGTCCCACTTGCAGAACTTCTATCTTCTCACAACACTCTGAAACTCCTTCAAGCCACATCAATGCTTAGCTTCTTTTTTTAATCTTGTTTTTCCAAAAGCTTTAGAGTTGTATCATGTTTTGCTTGAGATTACCCTGTATCTGCTCTGTATTATTAGGTAACGTAGACCAACCAAAGTATTTACTTAAGTACTTGTATTGTATCAATCTAATTCTACATCGCCACACAATGAAACAGTGTTTTTTTTTGTTTTGAAACAAGAGTTCATTGTACTAGGAAAGTTTCTGGACCAATCTTCAGTAAGAATCAAATAAAACTCAGAGCAACTTAAATTATAATGTGTATGGAGGAGATTAGATGGAAGCTGAATAACTAACATATACTGCACCAAATCAAAAGCAGTTTTCGAATTTTAAAGGCTCAAACACTCATTGGGCCGATGTATGGGCCAAATACACAAGTAACTAACATATACATACTTGTGTTTGCTATGGTACCCAATGATTCATGTCATTTGTTTTCACAAACTTTTAACTCTTTTTTTTTCCTCTAAGCCGATTGAAACAAATTGGGTCCATTGCATAATTTACCTAAAGCTAAGCTGATATTGAATATTAGTTTCTTCCATCAAATGTCAATTGTTTATAATTCATCCCCCGACAAAACTAAATGGGCCGATTCTTAGGCCCATATTAGGTGGTCACTCCGGTTGTGCTAAAAATTGTTCAGAGAAGTCAAAGTCTCCAGATTGATGTCAATTGTCAACACTCTACAAGATCACTCCTTTCCATGGAGTTCAACTAGAAGAGCTTTTCGATCAATTTCACCAAATCAGAAACAATTTCGAATTTTTAACACTCCTTGGGCCGATTAATGGGCCAAATGATAGGTCACTCCAGGCCTTTCCCAAACCCTATAGTCCTCCTCGGCTATAAATAGCAAGTGGAGTAGAGCGACTTTGCTCACTCAGTTTCCTTCCAAAAGAAAGAGAAAGAGCATCGTTTTGAGCAAATGAGTAGGAACATGGAAGTTAACGCAGGCAGTTCCGGCGAAATTCCGTCTCCAAGTAAAGTTTTCATCTTTCACTGTCATTTCTTATAAAAATCAAACCTTTATAGTTTACACGTCAAATCTCTCTTTCTAATAACGAATTTGTGTTTGTTTTATCTTATGTATGTACAGTAAGGAACCGATTTCAGAAAAGTGGGAGTCAAGCGGTGTACGAGGTGACAGAGACGAAGAAATCTTGCGTGACGAGAGTCGACATGCCTGGTTGTCCCGAGTCAGATCTCACCTACTGGGTCGACGCCAACAACGTCCACTTCTTCGCCGACGAACCAGCAATGCCTGAGTACGAAAACGCCGGACGCAAATACGGAGGCTCCATGATTTTCAACCCTGAGGCTTACGACGTCAAGAAAACTAAAGTGAAGCTTATCAACGGAGTGCTCTGGATCACCGTCCCTAAGATCCCAGGCAAAAACGCTTCCATTAATGTCAAGGAGAGGATCCTCCATTACTGATTTAACAACACCTTGGTTTGTGTCTCGTAATGGTACTTGTGTCTAGCGTCTCTATCTATCTATGAACTTTGATGCAGCTACTGCTTTATGTTTATCATTTTGTGGTTTAGTTAAGAACGATCTTGCTTCTATATGTCGTGATCTCAATAAAGAAAAAGTTGTCAGCTTTCTTTGTTCTATTTAATCTTACATTAACCTAGCTATTCGATAAGACTATATAGATCTTTGCCATTATTAAACCGGATTACGAGTATGTAACCTGGACATGTTAATAGATATATGTTGTTGTAAGTAGGGATCAAACTTTTTAATAGCGTTGTCGTAATAATTGGATAAACACTAAACGACGGTTGAAACCTTATTTGATCTTTGATGAAAAAAAAAAAGATAATTGAGAGCTCATAATTTTTTTACTCTTGAAGATTGCTGACGTCAGCGTCGTCTTGTCAAAAATGTTTGAAAATTAATGAAGAGTGAAGAGTGTGGGTACGGTTTTACTTTTGCAGTCATTTTTGTCGTACATAATTACATATAAACGAAAGGAGTAAAAAAAGCGTGGGATAGCTCACAGAGCTGGTGACGTCAGCTTATTCTCTACCGTAAAAAAAATCAAAAGAGTAAAAGCAAGTTTTTTTTCTTACCGAGAGAGAGAGTCGGTGACGTAGGCAAGACCAGTCAAACTTATGCTATGAAGGTTAAAAAAAAGCCAGCTGGAGCGTGCCACGTCACAGTCTGTACCACAAGATGGTGCTTCGTCTATATTTATCAACAGGAGAACAAAACGCCATTTTTACGCAACCTACCTTGAACTAGAAGAGAAGAGAGAGCAAAAAACAAAGAGAGAGATGGGTGAGACAAAGGCAGATTTCAGGGACATGTCAAGAATTCCTAAAGTTCGAGGTATCTCTTTTCACGAGCTACTAGATTTCCCAAGAACAACATTGTTCTAATTTTTCTCGGAAAATATGTGTTTTTTCTAGAAAGTTGTCTCAATTTGTTTACTTGTGAAGTGTTAACATGAACTTGGTACAAAGATTTACAGTTTTTTTACTGTGCATGATTCATGAAAATGAAGCAGATCGAGTTAGTTCCATCTTTGATAAGTGTCTTCCTTTGTTCTCTGTATACTTTTCTTCATCAAGTTTTGATCTTTGTTTACTTATTATTATTACAGAGGGGTTCTACGCGACGAACAATCAGTTTCAGAAAGCGGGTCCAAAGGGTTTCGTTCAAGTGAAGGTTCTGGAGAACGACAATCTCTACGTGCGTGTCGACTTGCCTGGTGTTCCAGACGACGCCGTTCGCTACAGAGTTGACGCCGTGAGACAAAAGGTTGTCTTTTTCTCCGGTGAAACTCTGAACAACGGCAAGGAAGGTGTGCGTCAGTACTCTGGAACCGCTGGGCTTGGCTGTGACTGCTGCGAGATCACAGGCGTGGATGCCAAAATGAAAGATGGAGTTTTGAGGATGATTCTCACAAGGGTCAAGGTTGTGAGCAAGGCTCAAGACAACAACAACAACAAGTGTACTCTCACTGTGCCTCCTTTTACAGGTTCGACTCATTCCTCTTCTCTAAAGTCACAATCTCTTTTGCTGCATCATTTGTTGTTAATACAGTACTCTCTGTTCTTTATTAAGGTCAATCCGGAATACGCTTGGAGGATCATCCGTGTCTGGTGTCTGGTCGCAAGGGAGCACTAATTGGGGTGACAAAAGCGGGAGGAGGGGCTCACTTTGCAGTGGACATGCCAGGTGTTAGTCCGGATGATGTGGAAGTGTATGCTGATGAAAAGGAAATCAGATTCAAAGCTGAGATCAAGGACGTGTATGAACACGATGAGAGCGGTCGAACCTACCTCGGAAGCGTCCAAAGTCCTTTTCCCGCTTTAATTTCGAACAACACCATCGCTTGGGATGCAGAATTTGGTGTTCTCAGGATTGCTGTCATACCTCCTGACGACATGACCACCATCAACAACAAAAGAAACCCTATTGAATGAATGATCTCTCTACCTCTCTTTTAGCTAGTACTCTACTATATTTTCATTTTGGGACATTGACTAGTTTTCTCTGTTTAAGTTGAGACATTGTGTGTGTGAGAGAGATTAGTCCTGCTTTTGTGTTTGCTATCGAATCAAGTGATTCATGTCATTTGTTTTCACAATCTTAACTCTTTTGTTCCCCTAAGCTGAATTCAAAAACAAACAAACTGGATCCCTCGAATAACCTGATTGGTGATGATGATTGCTCAAAACCCCCTAAAGCTGATTCCATGGAATGTCAATTGTTTATAGATCCTAGGACATTTGATCTGTCACTCAACAGTGCCTAATTCCTCAATTGAATCGAAATGGTCATGAAAGGAGTGTGATCATTTTATCAGACAAGTCAAAGTTTCTACTCTTCATCATTATTAACACATCCAGTAACAAAACTAATTGGGCCGATTATTAGGCCCATGATAGGTGGATCACTCCAGGCCTTTTCCAAACTCCACGAAAGCAGGCAGAAACACTTTCTTCCCGTGAGTTTTTCCCGGTTGATCTGCGATTCAACAGTGTCTATCCGAAATTTAGTTGAAATGGTCATAGAAGAGTGTAGTAGAAAGGTTGGAATTTGTGCTCAAAATCGGTCAGAGAAGTCAAAGTTTGCTACTTTTCCAGTCTCTAGAATGATGTCAACAAGATCACTCATTTCCATGGAGTCAACTTGAAGAAGAGCTTTTTCGATCAAATCCTTGAATTCGATTGATGGGTATCCTCGGCTGCGACGCCCATGGCGATTTGAACGATGCAGAGTTCAGCAAACCCTTACCTTCGATTGGTATCTACGTTGCCGTAGCTTCACTCATCTGTGGTCTAGCCATGGCCGCCGATCTTATACACGGCTTCCGACACCGCAAATTCTGGTTTCCCTGTAAGTTCTTCTCTCTCAACGCCACTTCTCTGACTTTCATCGCTGTCGGAATCAAACTCTCTGTGGATCTCAACACTTCCATGCCGAGTCGTCAGGATCAGTTAGCTAAACTCAGCAGCACCGTCTTTGTATGTACTGTGATGGGTAATTCGATGCCTTCTCTGGGTATTATGGACAACAATGATCTCCTCATGAATCTTATGGCTTTAGGGATTCTTGTCATCACTGATGTTGTTAACATCTGTATTCAGTTGGGTACTGGTGCGATTTATGTTTTCTCTGAGGAACATTTTCTGGTCGTACTTCTCATGCTTCTTATGCTTATGATCTTGTGTTTCTCGGCCACCACAGTTCCCACTACGAAAAGAATCTTGGAGAGTAAGTACAATAAGAGGTACGACGTTGCTATGAAGTGTCCTTTGGCTACAGAGAGAACAGTTGCTAAGAAAATTCAGCAAGATTTGTCAAAGTTTTGGATGATGGCTCATACTAGTAGCCCTCAATTCGTGATGGCTCGTTCTGTCACGTGCACTGCTTCTGGTTTCTTCTGTCTCCTGAGTGCCATTACGCTTGGTGAAGCTATGGTTAGGAGTTACTTTTTAAGACCAAGGTCACTTGGGTTCTGCCATGGAGATTCTGATTACAAATGGTCAACTTCTCTGGTTCTTGTTTGCCAGACTACTACTGTAGCTATAGGGACCATTGCTCCTGCGATCAGATGGTTCACGGCTGTGAACTTCAGGTGTCCGATTAGAGGAAAGAAGTATTATAGAGATGAGTTTAGAATAGAGAGTTACTGGACACATTGGTTCTCAGAGAAGAAGCAACATCCCTTAAGCCTTTGGATCCTCAAAGAACGCAGATACAGGAAGACTGCACACAATGCAAAACGCTGGATATTGGATGTATGTATTGTGATACAGTATGTGATTGTGTTTGGTAGCAAAATTATCCGTTACATCTCGGTATCCTGTGTGGGTAAGATCTTGTTGTGCTGTCATTTCGCCTTAAGGACCAGTAATACTATCACACACAGTGAGTCAGAAAAATCCGATTCAAATCCAAGCTCGAGACAGGACCTAGCGAGTTTTGTCCTGCACCTTGAAGGAGAGGACCCGCTGGTGGATGTGATGGTGCGGAGCAACCGGGAAGCGACAGATCATTGGATAGAGAAGGGCAGAAAGAAACAACCAGTGAATCTGATAGAGCTTTTGGAAGCAACAACACCCATTTCAAAAGGATTTGAAGGGATTGCAGAGTTCGACAGCAACAAGGTGGCTTCTCTGGCCCACGGAGAACCGCCCAATTGTTGGGCTCTCCCGCTTGTAACACTCACAAGTATTGCTGTTGCACTTCCCGACATCAAGCCCTCCTCCCTGAAGAAGTTACTCAATGCTGTCAACGAGGCACTGGAATATGTCAACAAGTTTGAATGCGTCCTGGATACCGGAGGAGAGTCAGTTAACCTCAGGAAAGCTGCTGAGGTCGTTTGGCTAGGTGTTGATCTCTATCACAAGTGGTTTGATGTGGATCTTCGGAAACTATCAAAGCAACAAAGAAATCCAGAAGAAACCCTTCGGGAGCTGATGGAAATCGCGAAGAAAGAGTTCTCAGAGTCATGGCAGATGAACCTGATGGTATGCATGAAGCACAAGCCCTCTCACTGGCCCATCAAGACTCTAGCAGCCAACTCCATGTACCGAATCTGTCAAACAATTCTACTAACTTACGAATCAAGAGACTATGGAACAGGGGAAGCTCTGTTGAGAAAGCTGGAAAGCACAATATCAGACATAGTGTCAGGTTGCTTTTGCAACGTAGCACAAGTGATATCCGTCAAGTGTTTGGTGTCAGCTGTAGAAGTAAGGGAAGAATCAGTAAGAGGAGCAGCTCTGCATCTGGGAAGAACAGAGAAGATTCTAGAGATCTTAGAGAGAAGAAGGTTACCTAAATTGAGATGTGATCAGATGAAGAACATCGACGAATGGAGAGCATTCTACAAGATTAACTCTTGCGAATGTGATAATAACAACAAGACAGTTTATCCCGACTCGGACGAACTGCGCCTCACTGTTGAGTAGTTTATAGATATGTTAAAGGTTGTAGCTTTTTCTGTTTTTGTACCTTTGTGTATTCACCACATGAATCTCTTTGTATATAGTAAGAATCTGAAGCTTTTTGACACACTTGAAGTGTATGTGTTTGCTCATTTCGTTGGTTTTAAAATTCGTTAATCGAAATTACAATATTGACCTCTTTTAAAACGATGGCGTTTCAGGGAATCGTTTCAGTGACTGCGTCTTTCTTCTCTCTCTATCTGTAATTTGATTGGATTTTGGATCGAAACCTGAAAAGAGCGAAAATGGCTGGAAGATTGAGCGGTGTTGCGTCACGAATCATGGGTGGAAACGGCGTCGTTGCCCGATCCGTCGGTTCTTCTCTCCGTCAACGCGCCGGAATGGGTCTCCCCGTCGGCAAACACATCGTCCCCGATAAGCCGGTGAGTCAAATTTCTGTTGTAAATTTCTTGTTAGATTCTTCTGAAAATCTGATGTTTACAAATTGTGCGGGTCAGCTATCGGTAAACGACGAGCTGATGTGGGACAACGGGACTGCGTTTCCAGAGCCTTGCATAGATCGGATTGCTGATACCGTCGGAAAGGTTTGGTTACACGATTTCTAATTGCTGGTGATTCTCGGTGTAAAAAGAGATTGCTTTTCTGATTGATTTTGGATTAATGTGAACAGTATGAAGCATTGGCATGGTTGAGTGGCGGATTAGGGTTCTTTGTTGGTCTCGGTCTGCTCGCTGTTTTGAACGACAAAGCTTCTAAGGTTCCATTTGTAAGTTCAAAGCTTTCAACTTTCGAAATTATAATCAAGCCCATTTTGTTGTCCTGAGTGTGATGATCGAAGTCATGATTATGCTAAGATCTATCATCCCTATGCAGCTGTTATTATGTATGTTGTTCAACTCTGAATTTGATACATATGTTTGGCATTGGCTTATTTCTGAGAATAGGTTTTTGCTGGAATCTTCAGAAACTCATTAACTAAATGTGGACAGAAAACATAGGAATCTACAAAATATGCTCGCGTAACAGAGAATGTGTCAATGTTCTTTTCTTTATTTGCTGAATTGCCGCAATATTTAGCTTTCAGTTCTGCATTTTGTCTGTTTATGAACATGAACAATTCTTGCTGTTTGCTTTTGCATCTGACCAAAGTTACTGGACTAGATGAATCTTATGTCCGCATTGCTTCCATAATCCTGTCTTAATTAATTTGAGCATGTACGTTGTAGTTAGGAACACTTGAAAGAAACACCCACAGTGTTCTTGGGAACTCGGTAAATGCTTAAGCGTATGCTAGAGGTGTATGTACCAGCAGCTATAATCTATGTTTTAGTTTTCTTAGTGTCCACTGGCCAAGAATGAAAAACTCTGTATCAAAGGTTAATAGGTTATACTGTGATGAGTCTTGTTTTGAAGGATTCCGAGTAAAAGACTTAGGCCTAAAAAAGGTGCTCTGGCTTTTTGTCTAGACATTGGTGCTGTTCATTTACTCTAGAAGTTGTTCTGTGGCATCTCTTAGAGGTGTAAGAAAGACATGAAGGCTCTTTGAGGTGCATGAGCAGCTAAAATCGATGAGTTGGTTCTCTTAGTGTCGACTGGCCAAGAATCATAAACTTTGTACAAAGGCTATACTATAATGAGTTTTCTTTAAAGGACTTCGAGTTATAGAAGTTGAACACCACACCGGGGCTAAGAAGTTGATCTATGTCTTCTTGTCTATACATGAGTTGAATTGCTGTTCTTCTTTTTACTCCAAATGTTACTTCTCTTAGTGTCCGTTGGCCAAGAATCATAGACTTTGTATCAAAGGCTATTATGATGTGTCTTGTTTTGAAGAACTTAGGGTTATAGAGGTTGAACAGCACTCCAAGGCTGAGAAGTTGCTCTATATCTTCTTGTTTATACATGAGTTGAATTGCTGCTCTCTTTTACTTTAGAATTTGTTCTGTGGCATATCATCTCTCTGCTTTTGTGTCATTGTGGAACTTGTTTTCCATATCATGTTAATCTCTTACTGTGTTGTTGCAGACACCGAGAGTGTATCCATATGACAACCTGAGAGTTGAGCTTGGAGGAGAGCCATAGAGACCCATCTAAGTGATCTGCTCATCAAAACAGGAAGCGTGTTTTCTTCACTGCTTTGTTCTTTAAAATGTTTGTTGTTTCCTGCTTAGAACTTGAAGACAAAAGAATAAAAAGAAGACTTTGTTTTTATTATATGCGTTGTCTCTGTAATTAACAGTGACCAGTGAGAGAGATCCATAAGAGAAGACTTCTGGTTCAGGAAATCTTGAGTTGTGTTTTGTAACTTTTAGAAAACAATCGTCTCGCAATTCAGTTAGCGCCATGTGTCGAACCAAGTTTGAGCCTCGTACGACTTCAATCAAACAAAGGCTACAATAAAAAGAAAAAAGAAAAAAACAGAAAGACAAATTAAACCTAATGGGGCATGTGAGTGGGACATTGAGAGAAACTCGAACTTGTTCGTATCCGTCTTGGAATTGAAACTTTGGTTTTATATCCATTACGTATTCGGTATTTCTTTCCTCTTCTGTATATTATTCATATCTTATACGCATTTATTTAGTTCTCTTTGTTTTCTCTGATGATTATCTCTATCAAAATTCATCACGACAAGTAGTTTAGTAAGAAATTCGTATTTGTAAACATAGATCTTATTCTTACGGGTAAAAATTAATATGATAAAAGATTGGTGTGACTTGTCTAAAATTTTTATACTAAGAAGAATACTTTAAGAAGCTCTAATTTGAAATTTGATAAGTGACTGTGGGATGATGAATTGGATTTGACTTGTACAAATACACGTCTAATGTAGACTTGTCACAATAAGGGGCAAGTTTAGAGACTACATAGTCTACAATGCAGATGATTAAAACTATAGTTGATAATCATAGAATCTTAAATAAAAATCATAGAATCTATGGACTGAAACTTTCCAAGTGATGGAATCAAAGACAGCCACATGAGTCAAGGATTTCTTTCAATCTTTTCAAATATTCCATAAGAGTAAATAATAATAGTTTCATGATCAAAATCATCAATGTGATCTGCCTATGTGTCATTTGTACCGGCTCTTGTTCAACCTGACTGTTTTGGACCCCTTCAAAACAAGATTGTGATTGGTACCACACCTCTATTTTTCTCTCTTATTATGTTATATCCAGTTATATTTGAGGGAATAGTTCTTATAAGTCTTCCTTCTCTTTGTTGGCAAACTGGATATAGCAAATCTCATCGTACGTATATCTTTACATGCATGTGTGTATGTGTGCTTATCTTCTTTAGACCAAGTGCATCTATATCTCTTAGAGAGATTTGACAGACAAGTTAAAAAATCCAAATACATGTCGATTCTTGAACATTTCTAAGAAAATTTGTATCTATATGATTATTACAACAATATGATTATTATTATTAAATTTGGAGGAAAAAGGACAAAAAAAAAAGAGAGGGGAGGGTAAGAACCAGGGAAGTTGGGCTCTGGAGGAGTACCAAAGGCTGCATATAATAACGTGTCTCACTCGCTCTCTTTACTCTTGCCAACTATCAATTTGGCTTTCAATTCTTTCTCTTTTGTCCTCATTTATTTCCATATTTTTCAACATTTCTATATCCTCTTAATTCTAAACCATAAAAAAGGATTTATATATCAATTCGAAAATGATTATGTTTTTCTAAATATTTCGTAATATGTAGCTTATTTAGCAAAAGAATATACTTTGAAATTTTAGTTATTCTACTATCCATTTGACATATTAATCAAAGTTACAGGCTTATGGATTGTGGATAAAACGAAACCAATAAATGTTAATGGAGAAGCTACGATCAATATTATCTACAAGTTATAACTCTTAAGTTTACATATTTTTAATGATTAATTCCCTATAGGCTATAGCACTTGGATTATATGACTACTGAATAATTTATTAGCAAATAGATTGTTATGATTACTTGTCATCTTAATCTCTAGTGTCCTTTTATGGGTCATCAGATTCTAGAGTCCAGACAAAATTACAAGCCATCACAGCGTCGCCACTTGTAACTTGTAATTTGCAAGACCCCATCATTTTCATTTTCATGGCCGATTATTTTCCTTAGATAAACTGAAAAGTCATCAATCACATATTCACTGAAGAATGACCTTTCTTTCGTATATTAACCCATTATCTAATAATTCGATTTTGGCTTCCAAAAAAATACATTATTTGTCTCTTTAATCAATCTTACCCCATACATTGTTAATTTTATTTGCGTGAACCAGCAAAAATTTGTGATTGAAAATACAATTTTTTTTTACAGGAAAAAAACACAAGTTTACTAAAAAGGCCTTCACATACTAAAACATGTCACATGTGTCACTCACGGTCTTACACCGAATATTTTCGTCATATGACCACAAACTTTAATTATTCTATAAATAACCTTAATATAAACACATTTCGTATATTTATTTTTATGTTTTGCCCAAACACATTATAATAAAAGAAATAAATAAATTTATAAAAAGGCTCATTTCTCTTCTTCTTTGGTTCTTACATTTCTCTATATCATTTTTTGTCCTTCCATTAAAAACGGAATAAACAGAATGAACGGTGGTGATGTCACCGTCGCCGGATCCGACGATCTGAAATCTCCGCTCTTACCGGTCGTCCATAATGATGAACCATTCGAACGACAAACGGTGGGACAACAACTTCGGACAATATTCACGCCCAAAAACTGTTACATCGCTCTTGGTCCTCTTCTTTGCGCCGTCGTGTGTCTATGCGTAGATCTCGGGGGAGATGAAACGACGACGGCGAGGAACATGCTCGGTGTTTTGGTGTGGATGTTCGCGTGGTGGTTGACGGAGGCCGTTCCGATGCCGATCACCTCCATGACGCCGCTCTTCCTCTTCCCTCTCTTTGGTATATCGGCTGCGGATGACGTAGCAAATTCTTACATGGATGACGTCATCTCCCTTGTACTCGGCAGCTTCATACTTGCTCTCGCCGTCGAACACTACAACATCCATCGCCGGCTTGCCCTTAACGTTAGTCTTTCCTTTATCTCTTTATCTTCTTCTTCTTCTTCTTCTTTTTTCTACATAATTTATTCAATATTTGATTCTTTCCGATTGTGTGCGGGTCCACGGGTGAATTAATTACAAAATATGATCGTTAAATAGGTGGATTGCTTCAATTGAATCCCTACTTATAAAATTAAACATTACAATGTGTAGTGGTCCATGTTTTATACGTGGTGATGCCAGATTATATGTTTTTCCTTCCCCATACATTTTTTTCCCCACACACATTTATTTCGTTTTAATTCTTCTTCAATAATTTGTGTGTTCAAAGTCTAATGATAACTTGATCATTTAAAGTTAAGTTATTAACATACAAAGAGTCCTTTATTTCAATTTTTTAAACAAAATCTTTTTCATATGCATTTTATTTTATTTTATTTGTATCATAGATGAGATGTCATTTCATGAGGCCCTAGGCCAATCCATAATTCCATTTATATGACAACCCAAAAAAAAAGATGAGAGACACGTAAACACTATGTTTCTCCAGCAAAAGCAATGATAGTGAGTATGATTTAATTTGTGCAAGTGCGGGCTCCAATAATTAGCTCACAAGTCACAACTATAATCATTGTTTACTTTTATCATGTTTTTAAACTATAATTAATCGTACGAGAGATATCCTATGATTAAGAGAAAACTCACCAGTCACCACGTATCTAATTATGATAAGCTAATACCATAACTTAATGGATAATCTAATTCTTGAAGATAACGTTGGTGTTCTGCGTGGAGCCGCTAAACGCGCCGCTACTTCTGCTTGGCATCTGCGCCACAACAGCGTTCGTAAGCATGTGGATGCATAACGTAGCAGCTGCAGTCATGATGATGCCTGTCGCTACGGGGATACTTCAGAGACTGCCCTCGTCATCATCGACGACGGAAGTGGTGCATCCGGCCGTGGGGAAGTTTAGCAGGGCGGTGGTGTTAGGTGTGATATACTCTGCGGCGGTTGGTGGGATGAGCACACTCACTGGAACAGGAGTGAATCTGATTCTTGTTGGAATGTGGAAAAGCTACTTCCCTGAGGCTGATCCGATCAGTTTTAGCCAATGGTTCTTCTTTGGCTTCCCATTGGCTTTGTGCATATTCGTGGTGCTTTGGTGTGTTCTTTGTGTTATGTATTGTCCTAAAGGAGCAGGACAAGCTCTCTCTCCTTATCTCCATAAATCTCATCTCAGGAGAGAGCTTGATTTGTTAGGGCCAATGAACTTCGCTGAGAAGATGGTCTTAGCCGTGTTTGGTGGGTTGGTTGTGTTGTGGATGACAAGGAATATAACTGATGATATCCCCGGCTGGGGTCGGATCTTCGCCGGCCGAGCCGGGGATGGAACCGTGAGTGTGATGATGGCGACATTGTTGTTTATCATCCCAAGCAATATTAAAAAAGGAGAGAAGCTAATGGACTGGAACAAATGCAAGAAACTACCATGGAACATTGTCTTGTTATTGGGAGCTGGATTCGCTATAGCCGATGGAGTACGCACCAGTGGCTTAGCTGAGGTCTTATCCAAAGGACTTGTCTTCCTTGAAACGGCTCCTTACTGGGCCATTGCTCCAACGGTTTGCCTCATCGCTGCTACCATCACAGAGTTCACTTCAAACAACGCAACCACTACATTGTTGGTTCCGTTACTCATCGAAATCGCAAAGAACATGGGGATCCATCCTTTGCTCTTGATGGTTCCAGGAGCCATTGGGGCTCAGTTCGCTTTCTTGCTTCCCACGGGAACACCCTCTAACGTCGTTGGGTTCACGACAGGGCATATAGAGATCAAAGACATGATCAAGACAGGCTTGCCTCTCAAGATCGCTGGAACCATCTTTCTCTCCATCTTGATGCCCACTCTTGGTAATTTACTCAAAACCTTCTTCTTTATATAATAAGATTCATTGTAGTTTAGTTTTCTTATAGATATTGTTACATGATGCCAGGGGCTTACGTTTTTGCATCAATGGGAGGAGTTTAGTTCTACAAGCCAAGCACAAGACCATGTACACAATTGATTTATTGTACTATATTGTTTACTACCGTAATACATATGTAGATATATAGTCAATGGAATGGGAAATTTAGATGAGGTCAAAATTCACAAAATCGGCCCATTTTTGTAACCCGCCCGATTATAGTTTCCGGTACCATTGCTTTCTTTTGTGCTTCCAACGTACCGGTAACTTTGGTCCCTTTTTTTTTTTGTTTGGTGTGTATATGAAAAAGGGTTAATACAGATTTGTGTGTTCTTCTTCCTAACAATAGCAACTAGTGGCAAATCCAGCGCGCGGTCCAACCTGGCCATACCATACCACGTCATTGTCCAGCGTGTCTTCTTCTGTTTTCGGTTTTCTACAAACACAAAAAGCAAAGAAAACAAAACATCAATGCATGGTTTATAACGTCTTGCTTTTTAATTAGTTTTTGTCCTTTACACTCATTTATGTTCTTTCTTTGTCCTTTGCTATACACTACTTGTCTATTGAATAATATGCTTATAATCGTAAAAAACTACAAGTAGTCATAATCCTTTTGGATATTTATTTTCGTAGGTAGAAGTTGGCCATTGCAAATTACATAAATGATATCCAACCTCTAGAGGATAAACCTCATTAATTTGTCTATATTATGCTGAATTCCATAACATATAAAGAATTATGTGAGTGTTAATTATTTACCAATAAATTAGTATAAATTTTGAAATACAAAGCAAAAAAGTTTTTCATAAAAGTTCATTAAACCTTTTGCCTAAATTATGGCATGTGTTATTAAGATTAGAAATAAATATTCTGCTAGAAATCTAGAATTCTGCCACACGTCATGCCACGTGGCGGACCTTTAATGTATTTAAAAGCCCTTAAACTCAATGCCATAATCAATTTTGAGGAAACAACAGTTACAAAGCAAAATGACTAGTAAGGTCGTCTTCCTTCTTCTCCTCTCTCTCGTCGTCGTCCTCCTCCCTCTCTACGCCTCTGCGGCTGCCCGCGTCGGTGGTTGGAGTCCCATCAGCAACGTTACGGACCCTCAAGTCGTAGAGATCGGTGAATTCGCGGTCTCCGAGTACAACAAACGGAGCGAATCGGGACTCAAGTTCGAGACGGTTGTTAGCGGCGAGACTCAGGTCGTATCTGGTACAAATTACCGTCTTAAGGTGGCGGCTAATGACGGCGACGGAGTGAGCAAGAACTACTTGGCAATCGTATGGGACAAGCCGTGGATGAAATTCAGAAATCTCACTTCCTTCGAGCCTGCCAATAATGGTCGCTTCCTTTAAGCTTTTAACATGTAACCGCTCTTTATTAATATTGCAGAAACATTAAAAACAAAGGAGTTGAAATAAACATAAGACAATTATTGTGTCTATTTTATGTATTTCTATAGTTTTCAAAATATGCAAATCTGAAGAAATGATGATTGAACAAGTTCTTTGACAAATCCGGTAATTATGCCGGATAATCTGGTATGCAAATTATGGGTCAGTCACGAGACAGTTGAGAGATGTAATAACACTCTCTAAATAAAACAATTAAATGAGTCAATTACAAAACAGGAGACAAGAGGGAACATGTGAGGGAAAGAAAGAAAGTGAAGGTGTAAAGTGAACATGTCATTTGTCTTTGGTCCATCCATATTGCTCATTTACATGTGACCTTTGTTTTGTTTATCCAACTACCTTCTTCACATTTTCCATCATCATCATCTCTATTCATCTACATAGTGTCTAAATTGTTGAAACCAATACCTATTTCATTTGTAATCATCGGTTCCGATTACAAAACAATAACGATACCAAAATAACTACGATTAGTAAGAAACAACAATACAAGAAATGCTGAAATCACAGCTTTTAGTATCGCTAACTTTTCATATTTGTGATCGATAACTACTAAAACGATAAAACTAGTAGTAATTGTTAGCAATCATTGTTACCTTTTTAATATCGCTAACTTTTCATTTTTCATTGTATTCGCTGTGGCAAAGTTGTATTTATAAATACATGTAACATTGTTACCCAAAAAATGTTAGCAATCGATACCCAAGGATTCTATTTTCGAGTGACCTCGAACAATTGCTTTTTAGCCATATTAAAATATAATCATAACAAAAAGTGACACGAAAACAAAATATAAATTAGTTTTAAAATCCGAGGGAAACAAAAGAAAGGAGAAAATAGCTTTCTCTCTCTATTCTCTGTACATTTCCAGCGCTAAAAATGGAAGAGGCCCAAGTGAGAGAAAGATGGTGAAAGGCGAGGAGATATAGGGGAGAGAGAATCCCATTCCCATATTCAGAGCACAAACAAAAAAGCTTCAATTTTTGGGGACAAAGTTTTTATCTTTTCGTTGTTTGGAATTTGGGGGAGGAAGAAGGAAAGGTGTAAGGATAGGGTCGTGCGTGTCAACGAGAGGTGCTGCTGGACGTGAAGCCTCCTCCTCCGCATCGGCGAGGAGGCTTCCGTCGCAGCACCACCTCAGCGGTAGCCTTAGCTCTTCTGGCTACGGCGGAGAACCGTCGGATCAATCTGATATCGGCGGTGCGAAGATGAAAGGGCTTTTCAAGTCTAAGCCACGCACTCCTGCTGACCTTGTTCGACAAACCCGCGATCTCCTTCTCTTCTCCGATCGATCTACCTCTTTGCCTGACCTCCGAGATTCCAAACGCGACGAAAAGGTTCCATTTTTATTTATATTCTCCAATAAAAGATGATTCTTTCAATGTGTGCAAATTCTTCCATGAATTGTTGAATTCTTCTTGGTGTTTGGTTTTGGTATCTTCATTGCAATAATGTCATTTCTCTCTATGCCATTTGTGCTCCAATTGAATTAATGGTATGTGGTTGCAGATGGCGGAATTAAGCCGGAATATCCGTGACATGAAGTCGATTCTCTACGGGAACAGCGAAGCAGAGCCTGTGGCAGAAGCTTGTGCACAGTTGACTCAAGAATTCTTTAAAGAGGATACTCTACGTCTCTTGATTACTTGTCTCCCTAAACTTAACTTGGAGGTAACATTTCTCCGTATAGGAAAGACATCATTTTTGAGATACATTGGATGATTGAATTGCGAAAAATCTGTCCTTTTTTTTTAATTAGACGAGGAAAGATGCTACACAAGTTGTTGCAAATCTACAGAGGCAACAGGTTAATTCACGGTTGATTGCTTCTGATTATTTAGAAGCCAACATTGATCTCATGGATGTTTTGATTGAAGGGTGAGTCTTGTGTGTTACTATCATTGAAGTTATTAGTTGGTAGTTTTTCCAAATTAAGAGATACCACATTTTATCATTTTTATAGCTTTCCATGTTTTGTGTCAGCTTCGAGAACACAGACATGGCTTTACACTATGGTGCTATGTTTAGGGAGTGTATCCGTCATCAGATTGTGGCTAAGTGAGCCAATCGTTTCATTTTCTTCATTTTACGACCTATGGAGTAATTATGGATTCAGAGAATAACGGAAAATGTGTTTACTAACTTAATTTCTTTGGATTCAGATATGTTTTGGAGTCTGACCATGTGAAGAAATTCTTTGATTACATACAGCTTCCAAATTTCGACATTGCTGCCGATGCTGCTGCTACTTTTAAGGTTCCAAAACAAAACTCGCATTTTTAGCTTGGATCTTTCCCTGTCTGGGACTAGTAAACATGCAATCATAACTCCAAACCTGTCATTTATTTTCACAGGAACTGCTGACAAGGCATAAGTCTACTGTTGCCGAGTTTCTCACCAAGAATGAAGACTGGGTAAGTTATGTAGCAACAATGCACTATGATATATGCTTGAAGACAGAACATTGTAATTTATCCTCTGCAGGTCCTGCGTTCAAGTCGTATAATAATCTCAAACTTTTTGGTTTGCAGTTTTTCGCAGACTACAACTCAAAGCTTCTTGAATCAAGTAATTATATAACCAGACGGCAAGCTATTAAGGTAGGCTAACTTATACAAGAATCTAAAACATTGAAATGATGGTACTGGCTGATCAATCTTATGTACTGTATGGTGTAAATGTTAAACAGTTGTTGGGTGATATATTATTGGATCGATCAAATTCAGCTGTGATGACGAAATATGTGAGCTCGAGGGATAACTTGAGGATTCTCATGAATCTTCTAAGAGTACGATGCTTTACTCTCCGTTTTTTTGTTCTTGATTATAATAGTTTGGGAAATAAACTCAATCGCTTGAATTACAGGAGTCAAGCAAGAGTATCCAAATAGAAGCATTCCATGTCTTTAAGGTACCTACATTAACGAGATGTAACATAATGATGATTGTCACTTGTCAGTCCAACGTGATTGTACTGAGATTATCGTCACTGTTGTGCAGCTGTTTGCAGCGAACCAAAACAAGCCTGCGGATATAGTCAACATTCTGGTGGCCAACAGAAGCAAGCTTCTGAGATTGTTGGCTGATTTGAAACCAGACAAAGGTATGAAACTAATCTTGTTAAGTGAAACGCTTGTATCCGATCCTTCTGCTCCTTAACCTTATTAAAGCATTGTTTGGTTCATTTGGTTGACAGAGGATGAGAGGTTTGAAGCAGACAAAAGTCAGGTTTTGAGAGAAATCGCAGCCCTTGAACCTCGAGATCTTGCTTGAACCAACTAATGCAATTCATCCTTCCTTCCCTTTTAAAACACTCGAAAAGACATTTTTGAAGCATCTTGTTGTTTTTTTACATTAGGTAACCAATCTTCCTCTCACTTTCTCACCACACACACACACACACACACACACACACACACACATACACATACGAGATATCTATTCGATATATGTATTCATATGTACACTACTTCACTGTCGATGAAATAAAATGGTTTGTCAAAAGCTCACATCATGAATGTTGTAAAAGAGCACAAGAGTCTTTCAACTTCAACAACTATTAAACATCAAATGTATTAACTTAATCTCGAAAACAAACAAAAATTAACAACCACAAGCCCATAATGACCAAATAAACCAGAACATTTTACTCTAATCTTTACAGAGTCTACACGTATAGAGACCGACCATCGTTGCCTACTCGTTGACTTGTTTTCGCAGATGCCTCTGCTTTCCCTCTCTTTATGACTACATACCAAGTAAACCCTTCGAGCACAACCGCGACTATACCTAGTACTACGATTATGGCGGTGTAAGCGTTTCTCCACTGCTTCTCAGGGCTCAGGATGTCTAGTCCTTTAAAAACGTTTACCACCGCAAGAATGATCACTGAATAGCCTACAGTGTGGTGATAAATGTTCCAGTAGACTCTGTACTTGTGCTCTGGTTTGGGTCTCAAAAACATTGCAAACACCTAACGTGTGAAACAAGCAACTTAGTAATTGCAACATATTCATGACAAGTGTAATACTCTCTGTACTGTTAACTAAAACCTACCTGAATTGTTGCGAGGCAGAAGAGAGCGATCCCAACAGCACGGTGAAAGGTAAACTGAATCCCGGCTGATTCGTTGCCCAGTTTGAGACCGGTCGCCCAACCGGCAACACCAATGATGTAAGCAGAAGACTGGCAGAAAACATGAAGGTAGAACCAAGCAGGATCTGCTGATTTTGAGACTTTCAAGTAGCGAGCAATGATTGCTCCTATTGGCATCATTATACCCCAGCTCACACCGTTCAATATTCCATGTATCTGCAATAATGATTAGGAGTGATAAGTTTCATAAAACCAACTAACAATGATGGGATTGATAAATCTCATTTCATATGTGAGATTCCTAAAAAACATGAAATGAAGAAATTGATAAAACCATGGACTCACGTTGCGTTTGCGTAGCTTGGAAGCTCCTCCTGCTCCGGTAGAGGTGGATCCAGATGCACCAGAGACAAGGTTAAGAGTAGAAACAGAACGAACATTGTTGCCAGAAGTTGGATGAGGCAGAGGATTGTTCCCTGACAGTGACCCATCTTGCCACACAGTGTTAATGATTCCACCATTCGCAAGTGGAAGATTCAGAATTGCGTAGATGACCATCTCGTTGTTTTGGTAAGTGGCAGACAACTGAGAGACGTTGAAACTCAGCTCAGCTTCTAGGAGACTCGTTTGGTAGCTACTGATGGGTGACGTATAAGCCCTAACGGTGCCGTCTGATTGTGGATAAGCCACAATGGCTTGAGCTCCGACCATGCCAGTAGATGTGGGATTCACGGCCCATGCCACCCATTTCCCGGGGGTGAGCTTTGTGTGGCGATACGCGATTTGGAGATTGCCTGAAGAAGAATCGTAAGTGTAGTGGAGGAAGGAATCAAGAACAGGTAGGTCGTTGCAAGACTCAAAGAGACGGTTGGTGGAGAATTTGTAGTTGGAACATTTCTGAGCCAAGGCGGATTTGGTGATGATGAAAATGAAAAGAGAGAGACAAAGGAGAAGATTTGAGGATATGGCCATGGAAACAGAATCTCGAGTAATGATTAAAAGATGGATGAATGATAAGATTTAAGTATGAAGGGGAAGAGAGGAGAATGAGATTAAGTATGAATAGAAAGTGGAACAAGTAGGGTTTGGTTTGTTAGTTAATCTGTCTTAATACAGAATCTCTAATTCTCTTCACACGTGTCCTTTTTTCATAGTTTAATCTTTCTTTTAATCCTCTGCTTTTGTTCTTGTTCATCTATCAATTGCAATGTTTTACCTAAGAGTAAAAAATAGAAACATTATAAATGAAGCGTTCATTGTTTTCCCAAAAAGGTTTGACGTGTAATGTATTTCTTCCTTAAGAGTCTTTAACCCTCTCAAGCAAAAACCAAGAAATAAAAATATGAAGGGGTCATCTTCACGTTCAAAAACCAGTTCACACCAACTTTATTACGAGAACTCATTTCTCGTGTTTATTTTTTCTTTGTTTGTCATGAAAAATCTTTTTCATTGTATATAGGTTTTGTCATGACATTGCGCGTTAAGTTAGATTATAATCTTGGTACGCTTGGGAATTGGGATGATGATAAATTATTGAGCACACTAAAATATTAGGTTTCATTGGGTTTAGTGGTTCAATTGACGAAAGTAGACTAGCGAAGGGAGTAGTGGTTTTCGCGTAATAAAGGGCAAACACGTCTATGCCTGCAACTACTAACGTTGTGCATGTATGATGTACCCTAAGTAAACATCTACCACCTTATGAGTATGGACTGGAGCGGACCAGACCAACAAACTGTTTATGAGAGATTCCAATCCAAGGGAAGTGGTTGGGTTTAGCTATTTTTAGAGTTATGTTCTTCTATATATAGGCCGCGACCAACATTTCAACGGTTAAGACCATGTACATGAGTGATATTTTTAGAATATCATCAGTGTAAAAATTATTTTTTTATTAACCAAACAATTAGAATGAGTTTGATTAGTATCATTCCAGTGATTTTCTTGATATCAGTATCATCTACGTGACATCTCCTGATTGGTAGCATTTATTAAAAGTAAGAAAAAAAATATTTATCTATTAAACAAACATTATAAATAATACTAAAATTTTTTTAATGATACTTTGAGAATATCACCTATAAGCATGCTCTAACCAGGTGGATGTATAATAATGTCCTTTCTTGGTCAACGCTCAAATTACTACCTGCCACATGTCCCCCACTAGATTCTTTGGTGTAGCTGGGCTCAGTTTGAACTAGACTCTTTTATATGGGCTTAAGTGTTAATTATCAAAAAACAACCCAAAATGAGATATTTAGATATAATATGTTTTTGATGGAAAAAAAGGAAAGATATAATATGTTTTTTTGATGAATGAAAAGTATTACAATTATTCAAAAAATCACTAGTTTCCTGAAAAACAATACAAATTGCATAGTTTCAGAAGGATAATCTGATTTGGGTAGAGTTTGTTGATGTTAGAAATATAAATATTTTCTTTTATAAATAAAATAGGATGGAAAATCCATCATATTTGAAAGTTTTGTTGTGTCTAATAAATAACAGTAGAGTGTACATAATCGGTAACTTTTTTTTCCTTAACTAAAATTTTAAGTGAAACTAAAACAAAGGTGGTAAAAAAAAGTAGAGCCTATGGTAAAATAGGGTAAGAGGGTCCATAAGGGCCCAAGATGTTTTATTTTTGCTGAGCCCATTATTACCAATCCGAACCGAAATGGAAAAACTCCGGTCTCTTTCTTTCTCTCTCTCTCTGCCAGAGTTACTGCGTGTCTTTGATTTCCCAGAAGAAGGCGTTGAATCCTTTCGTTTTCCGATTCCATTTTTGGGATCTCTTGTTTCGTTTTCTTCTCTTTGGATCCATTCCATTCCCATGTTCCCCAATTTCTTTAATCGGTGTTGCTTCCACAAGGTAATTTTGTTTTCCTCTGCACTTCCCGAGAATAAAGAGAAGGTTTTTCTCAATTTTCCCCTTATGATTATCCCTGTAAATGCGAGTTTTTTGTCCTGTTTTGTCTAATGGGTCTTCATAATTCGTGATCATCAACGTTTTCTCTGTCTTGTGTGTGTATGTATGTGTGTGATCTTACATCTGACGGGAATGTAATGTGATGATCTCTCATGTAAAATTCTGTTTTTACTTGGTTTGATTGTTTCTATTACAATGCTCTGTTTTTGCTTTAAAGAGTTCTTACAATATCTCCTCCTTCTCTTTTGCGAAAATGGGTTCTTACTTGGGTTTAGTTTCTTAGGTGAAGTTTCGATTATTTTTTTGAATTGGTGTTTTATAAGTTTTGATGTCTCATCATCTTTTTCAGAAAGAAATGTGTGGCCTACTTTCATTTTCTAATGCCGTATATGAAGATTTTCATATTCAGGCAGATATTATAAACCTGCAGCAATCATTAACTCGATTCATCTTTAATGTGAGCCCTAAGGACAAGACTGAGAATTTTCTATCAGTGTTTAAGATTGCACTTTGTGTGATCAAGTGAATGAGTATTGTTGGTTGAATTGGGCCCGCGCTTGTCTTTTCTGTCTCAATTCTGTTTCTCCTTATGATAGAGAGAATATTTCTCTGCTTTCCTATTGGTGGCTTTCATGATTTGTGAATAGTCAGTATCTACCGACTTTAACTTAGATTCTTAGGGTGAGATTATAACTAAAGTTAGCTTTACTTGTTGTATATAGGCTTCATGAGCTTGTATAACAAGTTTCTCTAGGAGGTGTTAAAGAGCCAGATCAAGCTTTCAGAAGAGGTAACTTGTATTGCTGTCTTACTTTGGATCCAGAATGCGTTTATGTGCTGAATACTTTGCTTGTGATAGATTTTCTTAGGGTGGTTGAGAGCTGAAAGTTTTGATATTTAGTCAACTTTGTTCCACTGAACCTTCTAGGAAGCTACCTCAAGTAGACAGGTGATCTTAAAGATTCTCTTGTTTCTCTTAGATCTCAATCTTTACTGTTTCTCAAGTTTCCTATGCCAACTCTACTTATTCTTGTCTTCCCTCTTCCTCACTTTGGCTCTTTGTTTTGTCCTTAGCTTTGTTGACGGGCTTCAAGCCAGTGGTAAAGATATGCTTCTGTAGAAGGGTTAATCTTGAGCATTAAAGGACATGGCTTTCTACTCTGAAGACGACAAGAGCGAAGACTACCTCTTTAAGATTGTTCTAATCGGTGATTCTGCTGTCGGGAAATCAAATTTACTTGCCAGATTTGCGAGGGATGAGTTCTATCCCAATTCAAAGTCGACGATTGGAGTGGAGTTTCAGACACAGAAGATGGATATAAACGGGAAGGAGATCAAAGCACAGATATGGGACACAGCAGGTCAAGAACGTTTTAGAGCAGTCACTTCTGCATATTACCGAGGTGCAGTTGGAGCTCTTCTGGTTTACGATATCAGCAGACGGCAGACTTTTCACAGCATTGGTAGATGGCTCAACGAGCTACACAGTAAGAAACCTCTTATCTTTTCTTATCTGCTACTAAACAATCTCCCATTTGCTAATTGATTCAAGAATAATGAAAGTGAGGGGTGTCTTCATAAAACTGTTGCAGCACACTCTGATATGAATGTTGTGACGATCCTGGTGGGCAACAAGTCGGATCTGAAGGACTTGAGAGAAGTGTCAACAGCGGAAGGGAAGGCATTGGCTGAAGCACAAGGTCTTTTCTTCATGGAGACATCGGCTTTGGACTCATCAAACGTGGCAGCTGCATTTGAGACGGTTGTGAAGGAGATATACAACATACTGAGCAGGAAAGTGATGAGCTCACAGGAGCTAAACAAGCAAGACCCTGCTTCACTGAGCAATGGCAAGAAAGTTGTGATACCATCAGACGGGCAGGGCGAGTTCAAGAAAGGTGGATGTTGTTCTTCTTGATAGAAAACTGAAATTGTAGAGAGCTTAAAAAGGAAGACTATTGATCATCTGTTTGATTGTTTATGTTGTCCACGTTGCCATGAACGTTGAAATTTGAGATGGGCTTGTGTTGTGGTGTGGAAGTGTTTAGGTGTAGTAGCAATCTGTAAATTTTCTATTGCAGAAGCTTTTATGAGACTCACACTACTCTATAAAGTTTGCAACTCATGATAATGAATGATGATGATGATTAGTCTTCTGTTAGTGTCACCTGTTATACATCACTGCCAAGTCTATAGATCCTTTTACAAGAAAATGGTTTACTTGTAAATAAAATAGTTGTAATATGTAATGAATATTGTTATTTCTATGGAGCATTTGTCATCGGGAAGAGGATCAAATCGAGCTGTGGAATTAGAAGAAAGTTGTGGTGCAGAGATCACACGTGCAATTGCATGTGAGACAGATTGGCTCCACACATGATTGCATTTAACGCCGTAGTACGGATTCCACAAACTTATCTATCATCTATCATCTATCATCATCATTATCGTCATCATAATACATTTCTTTTCTTCAGATAATCAAACCGGACATATTCTTAACTATATTGCTTTCTAAACCGGTTTGCATTTGGTTATAGGTTGATTCGGTTGAATGGCCTCAATGATCTCCGCGAGTCCATTCAAGACCTGAAAATAGGAGGAAGACCATTGGATCTTAAGCATAGACAAGTAAAACTCATATGCTGTGTAACCATTTAGCTTCTCTTGTCTCTCTTTACCTTTTTAGTCTCATGGAGTGATATTTCCAACATTTCTATCCTCTGCAGGAACCAAAACACACACAAATCAGTCAAAAGATTCATGAAACTAAATTTCATATTATCCTAGATTTCACCTTCTGGGAATCCTTGACAGCAGTTTTCAGGGCAGCATACTTCTCCATTGTAATCATGACCTCGCCTAAACTTTCCTGCATTCCATTTATATATATCTGAATCAGCTTCAATATTGAATTCAATAAATCGATTTCATTTACACTATCTTTATGTACCTTTTGATTGGCTGGAGCATTTTCTGAGACTTTATCCATAGTCTCTGAATGAGCATCTTCGATTGTGGAAGGCTCCTATATCGAAGATAATATCCAATTTTACTGTGTATAGCTTGATAAAAGTTCAATAAATGGTAATGGCACAAACCTCGATCTTTTCCTTGATGCCTGGATCATTCCAAGGTCCTTCATCACTGAAAAGACAGCCTCCATGATCTGAACAGGTGCAATTTCCTCCAAGAAATGTTGGTAAGTTGCTGTTTTCAGAAATCAAACACAAATATTCCTGAGGTTCCTCATTTATGAAACAAATCTTTTCACTGAATTTAGTAGAGAAAACAAATCAGAAAAAGGTTTTAGACCTTGGTTCTATTGCTTCAAGTAGCTCTCCAAGGTAATTGGGTCCTAGCACCTACAACAACAAACATCATTTTAGGTAAAGAAATCTGTGACTAAACGAAAAGCGAGCACCGAGTGGCATATGCTTATTACTTGAACTTTGGCCAATGTCCGAGCATCAAGAAAGGTCTTGAGTGCAAGCCACAACATCCGGAATCCAGAACTGGCATTGACAACGAAGAGGCGATGCAAAGTCTAGAGCCAAACCAACCAGAATTACATCCATTCCTTGTTGATATGAAGCTGTTAATGAATCCGAAAAATCCAACCTACCTCAGGGTAGTAGTTGCTGTCTATCTTTTGAATTTCCATAAAGAGGGATCTCGCAGGTTTTGAGAAGTTTGACATTCCCTTTTCAAGAACAATGGATGAGGCAACAAACAATTTGTTAAATAATTTCATCTACAGTTTAAAAGGCCGAAAATATTACCACTCCAGAGACATCCAATATGGTTGTTGTTGACGAAACATGCTTATCTGAAGCAATTGAACATGCTGGATATCTCAAGCTCATTGTTTTCTCTTGTTCTTTGATATGATAGTTAACATATCTCTCAATGGTGGTTGCTTTGAGAAACGCGTTAAGGTCAGTCATCCCGAGTCTCTCAATGTAAATAGGCCTACCAGTTTTGTCTACCTTATGAAACCCATGAGGGTAATGTTTCTTGACTTCACCATATTCCTCAAACTTAAACTTCTGTCAGACATTTCGTCGAACACCTTGTGAGTAAGCTAATAATCTTAGTTAACGAAACATAAACAAGAAAAAGTGATCGCCTTTTTAACTCACCTGAGAGATCAAATCCACTTTATAGTCCACTCGCCACTTCATATAATTGAGAAAAGCCTCTTTAGATTTCTCCAGATCAAAATCTCTCATTTTAAGAAACCTAACATTTTGAGAAGAAAAATCAACCAGGGTGATTTTGGGGTTATAGGATGATTTTGAAGATTACCTGCGAAGTGTATTATGATCCCCGTGCTTATCAGGTAAGTGGCCATGGAGGAGAAGCAAGTTACGAAACGCTTCAACCATCTCTTCATTATTTGGGCTCTGCTCTTCCTTGTTCATGGTACCATCAGAGATGTGAATATCTCTGTCTGTTTCTTGCATCATCCGCAACGATAGATTATGCGACTCTGTTTCCAGAATTCAAAACTTGTAAAGAAGAAGAATTGATGAAATAGATGCATTGAAGTGCTGAGGAAGAAAAGAAAAGTTCAGTGAGAGAATCGAATAATTGATTTCTCTCGGCGCGGGAAAAGTTAGGCGAGAAAGAGAAAGAGAGAGAATAACGGTATTTTTGTGTTGTTAATTCTGCTTTACGGCGTCGTTTTTGTTTGTTTAGAAAACAAGGAAGGCCCACTTACGATTTTATTAGATAAAATGGGCCTACTTTTATTACTTAATAATGAGCTGAGCCATCTGTGATCTATGTATTACACTGGTTATACATTTCTCCAAAATTAGTTTTTTTTTTCTTTCTTTTTTGTCAACTGCTCTTGAATAAACGAGAAAATATAAAATTTCAAACCAAGAAAAAGTATTCATTTACATATCTTAATTATATACATCAAATAAGATTTTAAAATAGAATTATATACATCAAATAAGATTTAAAATAAAATGATATACAATTTTCAAAAAGACATTTTTAAAAGGCCAACTTTCACAAATATCACAAAAATAAACTTTGTAACCAAATTTAGCACACAATCTCCAAATTTTCAAAATAGCACAAATTTAATATTAAAAAGACTAATATAAGATTTTGATTGACGTTTCATGCGATCATATTGTAATCGTGATTGCAAATTGCAATTAACTTTTTATTTTACATAATTAGGTAAAAATAGTTATTTTGTATATTTACTTATGCTAATTTTAGAGAATGTGTGCTATAATTATCCACAAACTTGTTTTATTGCTATTCTAGGGTATTTCTCATTTTAAAAACAGACCTAGGACTAGGAGTAATGTAAAAAGTAGCTTTTAACAAATAAACAAAAAAAAAGAAGAAGTAAAAACAACACTGGGTCCTTTGATATGTGATATGTCACAAAATATAATAACCTAATATTCATGTAAATCTTCGTTTAAAAAAAAAAATATTATATTAATTTGTAATTTACCGATATTTAGACATGCATAATATATCCTCGTAAATTTTATCAAAATGTCATTCGGTTCATTCTAATTAATGAATAGAAAATTATTTGGTTGTAGCATTTTATTGCTTTATGGTTAACTATAAATTTTAGATCCGTCGAAATAAAAGGTAATAATGAACGGGATCGGATATCAAAGGAGTCTATGGACTATGGTCCCCTTCGGATTTAACCAAAAAGGTTTGGAACAATCTCCAACGTTCAAAATATATCTAGCTAGGTTGATAGGTTTGTGGATTGATGAATGATGATGAGTGCAACTTTTCAAAGGAAGTAGGACCCCAAAAGGAGGTTCACGTGATGCTTAAGAAGCAGTGTGTCCGCACTATCATAAATTTCACGTCCTTATTTTCTCACCCATCTTTCTTCTTTCCCTCTTTTATATCCCATTTTGCTTTAGATCGTTTTCAAATTCATTTTTCACCTCAACAGGACCGTTTTATTGTCCATATTCCCATTTTACACCGAAACTACTTTTAAATGTCAATAGATTGGTGTGCATGTGTATATGTATAAATAGAAATTAAACTAAGAAAGAGAGTGTGAGAGAAAGAGTGGGTTCCTCATGCTACATTGTGGTTAATTAAGCATGCTTCAAATAATCTTATCATGATTATGGGCATTCTCCAATAGTCCAATATACAATTCATGGAAGCAGTAAACTATTAATATATTTATTATCAAAGTTATATTAAAACAATTATCATGGGCAGCTATTTATGATTACCAATAAAGCTGTTACATCATTGGTTGAATCTGAAATAAACGCAAACCTTTATAAACTCAAAACCTGAAATAGTTAGCCAAACACGTAATTCCAAATAGAAAAAATAAACGACCTAACACGATATAGGCAGGCAGGCTACCTTTTATTAAAATTATAATAAGGACTCTCAATTCCTTGGTTTAAACAGTAAAAGCTAATACATATGAAGACAAAAACATTTAGATCTTGTTGTGTATAATTCTTTGCCTGATGTCAACAAAAAAAAAATACTTTGTCTTTGTTTCCTTCACTTCACCACAAAAAATATGACCGTTGAGACAGAAAGGTAAAAAGGACCACTTTAGTACAAGTACATATATAAAACCTATAGATCCTCCATCGTAATTTACTTACTCCGACCGTTTCCTTTCTCACAAGCCAATGGCGCAACTTACTAATTCCCTCAATTATCTCTTTTCTGTTTCTCTCTTATTATTTGTATCGTTCCACTGCTTATGTTTTCGTTTTTCGTTGGTTGCAGCTTGTTCAAACTCCACTGACGATCAACAGATTCAACACCATCACCACCGGAAATGGGTTGGTCCCTCAGGCCACAAAGTCATCACCGTCTCACTTAACGGCCACGCTCAGTTTCGCTCCGTCCAAGACGCTGTGGATTCCATACCAAAGAACAATAACAAGAGCATCACAATCAAGATTGCTCCCGGATTTTACAGGTTGATATATATATAATTCCCTAATGAATATTTTTCCTTTTTGTTTTAGTTCTCTCCTTTATTTGTTACATTTTTTTTTGTCTTGTTCATGCATACATGCAAACTTAATTAAGGTTAAAACTTAACTTTTCATAAATACATTTTCCAGAGAGAAAGTGGTGGTTCCAGCTACAAAACCGTACATAACGTTCAAAGGAGCTGGTAGGGATGTGACCGCTATAGAGTGGCACGACCGTGCGTCCGACCTTGGCGCTAACGGTCAACAGTTACGTACCTATCAAACCGCTTCCGTCACCGTCTACGCTAATTATTTCACCGCTAGAAACATTAGCTTCACGGTACTCTATTCAATTCTAACGCAATTATATATATAGGGAAACTTTCACAAAAATGCGAGTCTTTCTTTATTTTATTTTAAATTGTGAAGAATACTGCGCCGGCTCCATTGCCGGGGATGCAAGGGTGGCAAGCGGTGGCGTTTAGGATCTCCGGCGACAAAGCTTTCTTTTCCGGCTGCGGGTTTTACGGTGCACAAGACACTTTATGCGACGATGCTGGCCGTCATTACTTCAAGGAGTGTTACATTGAAGGCTCTATCGACTTTATCTTTGGTAATGGCCGCTCCATGTATAAAGTAAGGAAGGACTCCTAAATAATACTTACTATATAGCATTAATTATGAATATAGTAACAAAAACAAAAGTTGAATATATTACTTTTTGTGTAACCAGAATATCCGAGGAGGAATAGACCAAGTATTGGGACTTGTTAAATAAACTTGTTAATGTGTGTTACTTGTTGGTGAAGGATTGTGAGTTGCATTCGATAGCGTCAAGATTCGGGTCGATAGCGGCGCATGGTAGGACATGCCCGGAAGAGAAAACGGGTTTCGCGTTCGTGGGTTGTCGGGTAACAGGTACGGGTCCATTGTATGTGGGCCGGGCCATGGGACAATACTCACGTATCGTTTACGCCTACACTTACTTTGATGCTCTCGTCGCTCACGGTGGTTGGGACGATTGGGACCACAAATCCAACAAAAGCAAGTACGTACTACTAAAAACAAAAATGTGTAAGATTTTAGTTAATCCGAAGAAATTAATGACTCTCAAAAATGTTGAAAATCATTAGGACGGCATTTTTCGGAGTGTACAATTGCTATGGGCCAGGAGCAGCAGCGACGAGAGGCGTGTCTTGGGCTAGAGCTTTGGACTATGAATCGGCCCATCCATTTATCGCTAAGAGCTTCGTTAATGGGAGACATTGGATCGCTCCTCGAGATGCTTAACCAACTTCAAACCTTGGCGGGGTTTCTTTTCCTAATTCCTCGGTTCCTCCCAGTCCCAAGTCCTAAAAGCTTACTATATTTTTATCATTCGTTTATTTCTTTTATTGTTTATTTTTTCCAATTTATTTATACATTGTGTGATCGTACAACAAAGTATTGCTTCTTCTTCATCTGTATCCATTTCAGTTAAATGTTTTGAGCTTACACATTCGTTTTTATTTCTACTATATTCTTTTTTTCCTATTTATTAATTGAACAAATGTATTATTATATAACCTTTGCTATAGATATAACTTAAATCTTATCACTTTTTATATCATTTATATATCTTACAAAAACGAATATATAACATTTTATTTGGCTGGAAAATTCAACTAGTTTCATACTGAAAAAAATTGGCTTACCAGAGAGTAAATACAAGATGTGTAAGTGTGTAACATTGTGCAACTTCCGACTTCTCTGTTGTGTTGACATAGAAAAAATTAATGAATAAGAAAAACACAATACATGAAAATTGGTCAGATTTGACCTTATTTTATATTTAGCGAAAGGTACAGTTTTGCAACTCTCTCGAAGACCAACTTTTGGTTCCATTCTCAAAACCCAAATGAAGTAAAGAATCATCTATACAAACTGCAATTATATATTGTTGCCTGCCACTATAACTCAAGAAGAATACGTAAATCCAAGCTCCATGGATTGGTTTCTGTGTCGAAAACTTTCCTACCTGTAACAATAACCAAAAACTTTGTGAAATTTTCAGTTCCTGGTCACTTAGAGTTCCACTTCCTGAAGCTCCTCTCCTAAGCTGCTGCTGCTACTGTTGAGTAGGACTGGTTTGAAGGTTGATGGACTGGTAGGAGGCGTAAACGAGGTGTTAAAGTTTCCACTCCATGAAGCTGTTCTTCTGGAAGTAGGAGGCTGATGATTATCCCCATTGACGCTTATCCCCAATCCATTTCTTTGGATGTTATCCATACTTGGATATCTCTGCATCATCATTGGTGGTGGAGCCCCTGAAGAGGCTACTACTTCATCTGCTGAAATCTCCTCCTGTCTGGTTTCAGCAGCAGCCGGTTCCATTGCCTGGTCGTTTGAAAACGATGCAGGTGCTGCGGGAACAAAGAACTTTGCTTTTGCGGGGATTGGTGGTTTTGCAGTTTGTACGGAAGGTGACGGAATCATGGTATGAGAGTTTCCACGGCCTGGAGGATTATAGGTGTCAACGTATCTGCCCAAAAGGAGAGTAAAGTGATTAGCTCTAAGCATGCAAATTATCTTCAGTAAAACACTAACAAGACTGCAAACATTTTCACTTGAAAATTTACAACTCACAGCTGGAAACAGCAACTACAATCATGCCTATTTCATATTGAATGTTTCATCTTTTATATCTTTCCTGGTAGTAAACCAAGTGTGGCTAATATTCCCTCCTCCATGCAATTCTAATGTGACGGTACAATTGCGCTCATGATTTATAATCCAGGATAGTCTCCACAGATTATAATTCTAAAATGCCTTAAGCTATTTGTTTACCTTGCCCTCACACCCGTACGCCCACGAGCTGAGAATTGATTCGAACCGTGTGAGATTGGTGGGATTCCTGAAGAATTCTCTGACGGAGTTGGGCCACCAGAACTCCAGTTCCCATTAGATGGAATCATATCAGATTTGTTTTCATAACCCAATGAGTTGTTTTGGAATGCGCCTATTGTTGGAGGAGGAGGCAGTGCAGCTTCCTCAGCTGGGGGTTCCACACCTCTTTCCACCCATCTCTTTAGTTTGTCGTCATAGTAGAACTGATTTTCTGCGCCCAATTTTGCCTTGACCCAAAGCATGAACCGAAAAAATTAGAATAAGTTCAAGAGATATCATCACGACCAAAGCATTTAGCAGTGTACCTCTTTGGATGACCGAGCTAAGACCCTTCCTACAGTGTCCTTAAAAATGCCAAAACCAAAGCGACTAAACCGCGAACCTGCCACTGACCCAGATGATTTCAACTTTGTCACCCCATCAACTGCCTTTTCTTTCGAGGAGTCAGCCATTTCCTAAAAAAAGGGAAACCTTTTATAAATTCCATTTTCAAATATTCTTAGCGGTGATTATGGTTTTCTGGTATAGACCTGTATCGGCGTCCTACCGAAATCTGGCTCTGATACACTTCTAGTATGTACTGCCATTCTCCTCCCACTCCCACCCGACTCATGTGTGGGTTCCACTGAAGCAGGTGGCATCAATGATGACATTGTATTAACCGATTGACTATATGCTAACTTAGTAGCTTCCTGCTGTTGATGTTGATACTCATTTCCCTGTAGGTTTCCTTTGGTTGAATGTGGTGCAGGTGGTGGCATGCCCCCAACAGGACGATGTGTCTTACTACCAAAAAAGTTTAGCAGTACTCCAACAAGTTTTTCTGGGTGTAAATTCGCTGTATACCCGCCCTGAAATGGTTAAGTTGCATCATTAGAGAAAAGAACAAGCTTTAGATTATTCCCACTTTTTTTCTTCACACTTTAAATTAATGGGAAGGAAAACTCACAGATGTAAATCTTATTTTACATTTCCATTTGAAGGAATAGACATCTAACAGATGTAAACCAAATGGAAAAATCTATTGGTAGATACGGATTGGAACCAGAAGTTGTACCTGTTGGTGGATACGGATTCTCTCTTCAAGAGATGAAACAAACTGTTTCCACATTTCCACTTCTGGTGATCGGCCTGTCTTGAGGCATTTTAATACTGCTTGACAGTACCTGAATCAGCCATAGCACAAACGACATCAGGAAGCCATTATACAGTCTAACAAAGGAGTAGATGAAGGAAAGTGAATCATCTTACTTTTGTGCAGTCGAAAGTTTACCAACTTCAGCCAGCATATGGGCATACATGACTTTATATGGTTGAAACGTTAACAGGGTATACTGAGAGTTTCCCAGCGTCTTAGAGTATTCATATAACTCTGTTCTCTGTCCATGCAAAGATCAATCGACAAGTCAAAAAATAATCAGACGATTAACTAAAAGAATGGTGTTATCCAAGAATTTCGTTGGAGTATCTATGCAATACGTATTTGAGGAACATGGAGGGTATCTATGATATGCTCAAAACAGAATCGCCCGGCTAGTATGATGATAACCAAAAACCAGAATGATAAAAAAAAAATCACCTGTATAGCCTCTGGACTTGCATATGTTCGAGGATATTTCCAGTGATCCGCTCCAACAAGGCACAGTCTGGCAGTATCTGAGTATGTATCAAAGTTCTTATCCGCAATTAAATAGCAAATATGGGCCGCAATAATCTGATTCATAACAATAGTTCAAATGTCATGATAAAGTTTCATAAAGTAAAACAACACAACAAGGGAGAGAACCACCTCGCCCCTTTCTTTCCACATGCAATCTCCAAGATGAGTAATCACAAGCTCATCATCTGTGGTTCTGTTCGCAGTAATTATACCCAAATTCTCTTCCCAACTGTCAAGCATGCTACTACATCCAAACTGCAATTCAGGGAAACATTAAGACATTATTAACAAGCTCCCATGACAGAGCTGCATAAGAAAATATGCCCTTTGAAATGGAGTGATCTAGTTCCCTATGGTAGATAAAATATTTTTTGTCTTGCAGTATGTTTGAATCGGACTCTTCGAAGGAACAAAAGAGTTTACCTATTTAGTATTTAATACTATGTAGAGTTTTCTTATTCTACATCTTTTGTCAACACGTTTCTAAAATTGTCTTACTGAGACGCAATAGATGGTTTATGCATTACCTGAGGTTGCTGTGGAGGTAAATTTACGGAACCAGGAAAAGAGATATCGCTTGTACTTCCAGTGGAGAACACTTCAGCTGGTTGCCCTGCAACCAGCAGGCACAGTGTTCGTAAAGGTGACCCGGGTACCAGCTGGCGAAGGGCCATTTGTTTCACAGTGTCAACATAGAACTGCATCAATTAAGACATCGACCAAGTCAGTCAACCAAGCACTACAGTGCAATGTTTAGTTCTATAGCAATCAAGAGAAACAAACCTGTTGCCCAAGTTGTGCTGCGATAACAAGCGCTGGTCCCCATAAATGACCTTCTTGTGCACATTGGAGAGCCTCCATCTTCCTGCCAGAAGCCAGAAGATTCTGCACCTCTGAAGCAGTTACCTGGACAATTCTTCCAAATGAGTTAATAAGCAAAACCATGTTAATTTTAGAAACATTCTCCTTGAAAGATAAATACCAGATATGATGTCTAATACTCACTTGCATTTGTGATTCCGGTGGTAAATGCTGTAAGCATTGGCTAATAGGAGCATAACCATTTTGTACGCCATCTTCCTTGGCAATTGCAAAAAGCTTAGCGACTGCTGCTTCAGCAGAGTCCGTTTCCTGTTTGCAGTGTATATTCAAGAATGAGAAAATTGTAATACATATCAATGTTTCTTACAAAACAGAAGTGATAAGACATCTCATGGATTGCTCACCTTTTGCAATGCATCGGAACCAAAAGGAGAACGGAGTTTCCCATAATACTGACAAGATATTCTGAGCAAAGAAAGAAGCATCTTTAAAAGTTTCCCTCTTGAAAAGTCCATGTAGGAAGATTCACAATTCAAAATTCTCTCATCAAGCCACTTATGTAAGTCTTTACTTCCAACATTTCCTCCAACCAAGGGTCCTGGAAGAGATTGTTGATCCAGACAACTGAAGTAACTCAAAGAGTTTTCTCCGAGACTTGAATAAGAGGCACTCCCAGAAATAACTTCTGCCAAGTTTAAGACAGAGATGGAGCTTCCCCCAGTTCCCTTCTGAGTCGGATAGAAAAAGGTTAGCAGTGAAAAGATTTTCATGATTCACTTAAAGTTCTAATTGGAGAATATCTTTCATACAAGTTCTCCGATAAGCATAATATAAGAAAAATAAGCGAGTAAGCATAATATAAAAAATACCACTTCATTACCTGACTTCCAAATGATGAATTCTGGAGAGAACCACTATCGTCCTTCATAAGAATGAGCTTTCCGCCAAATCCAAAATTGACAAGTGCATGTGGTGGACGCCCATCAGATGATCTTCCTGCACTTGGGGAGAAAAGCTGACTGCTCTGAAATGACTGTGGAGCATCATCTACAGATTCCTGTCTACTATAAAAACCGTTCGAGAAACTCATGGGTCCATTCTGCGTGACATTAGCCACATTCATATGCTGAGGAATGAAGCTCTGAACGCCACTCTCATATGGCTTAAACTGTTCAGCCACAGGTCCTGTACTGTACAAATTATTTACTTGCTGGTTTCCTCCGGAGTTTGATAATGAGGCAGGAGTCACAGCCGCCTCAGCCGCACCTGCATTTTCTGGTTGCCACATGTTTGTAGCCTGCTGATTTTTGTCATAGTACGATTGATCCCAACTTCCATGTTGGCTCTGGATATCAAATTTTTGTGTTCTGAGTATCTGATTTTTATCGTAAACATCATGTACGTTACTCTCTCTACTATGGTCCACAGCTGTAAAAGAATTGCCATTCTGAACTTGCTGATCATTAGCTTGACCAGTTGTTTGAAAAGCCTGGTTGTAGCTGTCAAGAGAGCGCCATTCTTGAGCAATTGTGTCATAGTACCATCCCGGATACTGGGAGTCAAAGACCATGTGTTCTGGATACCCATTGCTCACTTGTGAAACCTGGTTCCAAGTAGAAACATTCTCAACTGTGCCAGCCACTGCAGATGCTGTACTCTGTCTCTGATAAGCAACATCCGAGTTGTTCGCAGCAACGTTTTCCCAGTTACTAGTTGAGTTTTCATAGCTCTCCTGTGAATTCATGCTTGCATCATGACCATCAACTTGAAACCACTGACCAGTACTTGCATCATATTTCCATCCAGGATAGAGATTTTCCCAAGATTGACTGTTATCCACGTACTGCCCGCTTGCAGAATCGTGGTGCAATTGACCCTGGTGTTGCTCAAACCCAACACTTGTGTTATTTGTATCATTGGCTACTAAGTTTCCTCCAGTGGCCACAGCTACATCCGCCTTTCCCTGTAAATTTCCTGCAGTTGCATCCAGCTCAGTGAAGAAATCAGAGTATGAACCAAACCCACGACCGTCATTTACAGATAAATCCGCATCAAATGAACCCCAATCTAGCTCCTTAACCCCAGGAATCCCGGGCTCGTTAACTATCGTGCATTCTTTTGCTGTTTCAGATAGTGGCATATCAGCTACCTCCGATCTCATTTCATCATCTCTTAATTCCCTTGCATCACTATGGGGAAATTGAACAGCTTCCGGAGCAATAGATGAAGGCTCGTCTTCCCCCACCGAACCGCTTGCACCCTCGTTTGCAACATCGTTCCCCAAAATTGCTTCATTCAGTGTGCCATCTCCTCCGCCCAAAGGATCTTTACCAATAGAGAGATTCGAAAAAGCTCTGATATCATCGGAGTCACTTTCATCGTCGAACTTCAGCTCCGTCACAGAGGATGAAGCCTGAGCTTCGGTGGGAGAATAAGCATCATCAACAAGCTTGTCGAAGAAATCCTCATCCGTCTGATCCTCCAGCAGGAATTGAGAAGCCGAAGCCATCAATCGAAAAAGAGATGAAAATCGGAATTATATTAACCCGAATCTAATCCCCAACAAAAATCGCCGTGAGAGAGGATCGGAAGAAGCTCTATAGAACGCAGCGATCAAGTGGAGCACGATGCCATAGATTCCGATCCAAAACCTAGAAAGGATTCGTCCCAAATTTGCTACTTTCCTAATAACTTAAACGTCTATTCGAAGCTTTTCCATCTCAACCTTCAACGTCATTCTCAACAAAAGTATCATACAATGTGATTCATATTATCTCTTCTTAATGACATTTCTATACGCATCGAGGATGGTTGGCGCCGATCTGTTTTAAATGCAAAGATCTGTGTCTAAGAAACTTACAAAATTTCCGATATCTCGTAACTACTCAATGAAGGAGACAAACCAAGAGCGTTTCCGGCGACAATGGCTACGTTTCTTTGTGACGAAAGCTTCATGTCCAGCTACGGTCATAAACACACAGGTCTGTTTGCCACATGTACACTTTGATTCCAAATTCCTTGCTGAGATTCTACAAAAGAAACGGCTCGCTAAAAGATGCTCACAAGGTGTTTGACGAAATGCCTGATCCAGATGTGATATAATCAGGGAATGAAGATATTGAAATTCTGGTTTTTACGTTGGAGGAAGAAGAAGACTCCCTCTGTTTGTTTCTTCTAAAGAAGCTACAGAGATCTGATGAATCCAACGGTAGCCATTGGATCGCTCTTCAAGATGCTTTAAGAAACCGGTTCTTCATCCGTTAATTAATTAATTAGAGCTTCAGATCGGACGATTAATCATAAAACACGAATTATCGGCCCAATTATTATTAATGGCCAGCCCACATAAAACAAAAACACAAATGAATCGGCACATGCCGATACCAGCGGGGTTTTTTCTTAAAAGTCCGCGTTCCCGGTCCAAAGAGCCACATTTTCGGTCACTAATGTTATAAAAAAAATTGTGATGCAAATTTATTCGAATCTAATTGAACCAAACCGAATTACCAAAAGAAATCATGCATAATTCAAAATTTGGTTCAGCCGTGTATCAAATTAAAATTTATTATGCTATATTATTAAAAGTAAATCATTATACTAATAACTATTATTATTATTTTTAATCTAAACATAATTAAAGGCAAAACCAAAATTATGTTCTGGTTCCATCCTCTTCTTTCCAAAATGCATACTCCATCTAAACTATGAATACGGGAAACCACACAATCAAAGGGATGCAGAAATTAGAGGCCAACACATGGTGAACAAATTTCATTACCACTCATGAACGAAATATTAATGTGTATTATTGTGTAATTCCTCAAGTCTGTTAACAAAGAAATTTAATGAATTTATATTTAGTAAGAAAATAAAAAAAAAATACAAACGGCATAATACATATTTGCCCCCTGTCATTGACAGAAGCAGAGAAAGTGCTTCATGTAATTTTGGGGTAACTCATGGATTAACATTTGATTGATTGATCGATCTAACCTGTTGTGACAGTGAGCAAAACTTTTTTTTTCTTTTGTGATATTACAGATTTTTCAACTTACAGTTCAACTTCCTGAAGCTCCTCTCCTAAGCTGCTACTGCTACTGTTCAGTGGGCTTGGTCTGAATGTTGATGCACTCGTTGGAGACATAAACGACGAGCTGTTGACGCTTCCGCTCCATGAAGCTGTTCTTCTTGATACTGACTGAGGAAGATCACCATTAAGGCTTGTTCCTGATCCACTTCTTCTGATGTTGTCTACACTTGGAAATCTCTGCATTGCAATTGGAGATGGTGTCGGGGACTGGAATGAAGCCTGGCTTGGTCCTGGAGCGCCTGCAGAGCCTACTACTGCTTCATCTCCTGAGTTCTCTTGTCTGGTTTCAGCACTAACCGATTCCATTACCTGGTCGTTTGCAAACGATGCCGGTGCTGCTGGGACAAAGAATTTTGCTTTCGCAGGAATCGGTGGTTTAGAAGATTGCACGGGAGGTGACTGATACATGCTCGAGGAGCCTTGATTATAGGTGTCAACGTACCTGCCCCCGAAAAAGAGTAAAATGATCAGTTCTAAGCATGCACATTATCTACAGTAAAACACTAACGAGGGAATATTATATCCAGTAGCTTTTTTAATAAACGATCAGACAAATTATAGCTATCAGTTGCACAACCGTACACTACCATCAGGAGAACTATTCCCATCTCACATCAAAAGCTCTTTTGTACCCGTAAATCAATGGTGGCTTATATTCCTTCCTTATTGCCATTCTAACTTAGGATCCAGGATAGCCTCCACAGATTATATATAATTCTCAAGTGTCTCAAGTGGTTTGTTTACCTTGCACGCACACCCATACGTCCACGAGCTGAGAATTGGTTTGAGCCCTGTGAGACTGGTGGGATTCCCGGAGAATTCTCTGACGGAGTTGGGCTGCCACTACTCCAGCTCCCACTAGATGGAGACATCTCGTTCTTTATCTCAGACTTGTTTTCATGACCCAATGAGTTGCTTCGGAATGGGACTGACGTTGGAGGAGGAGGTAGTGCAGCTTCCTCAGCTGGGGGTTCCACACCTCTTTCCACCCATCTCTTTAGGTTATCGTCATAGTAGAATTGATTCTCATTACCCAGTTTTGCCTTTACCCAAAGAATGACTCAAAACAATTAGTATAAGTTCAACAAGACTCCTCACGACCTCAAGATTTAGTAAGGTGCACCTCATTAGATGATCGAGATGGGAAGACCTTCCCTACAGTGTTCTTCAATATGCCAATACCAAAGCGGCTAAACCGAGAACTTGGCACCTTCCGAGTTGATTTCACCTGTGTCACCCCATCAGGAGCTTTGTCTTTTGAGGAGTCAGTCTGATCCTATCAGAAAAGACAAACATTTAAGCAATAAGCAATGGTTTTCTGACGCGTATTGGTTGGTATACTTAGAAAGCCTCCTTAGGACTACTCGATCCAGTGATATATCTGAGTGTGGGGTAGCTGGATAGGGGAAATAGCATGATGAGGGAGCAACTTACCCGCATCTGTTACTAACAAAAAAGAAGAAAAAGAAATGGTTTTCTAGTGATATAGACCTGTATTGGCGTCCTACTGAAATCTGGCTCTGATACACTTCTAGAATGTGCTGCCATTGTCCTCCCGTTCCCACCCCACTCATGTACGGGTTCAATTGAAGCAGGTGGCATCAATGATGACATTGTATTAGCGGATTGACTATATGATAACTTAGCCGCTTCCTGCTGTTGATGTTGATACTCATTTACCTGCGGGTTTCCAGTTGTTGAATGTGGTGCAGGTGGTGGCATCCCCCACAAAGAGTTCAGCAGCTTTCCAACAAGTTTTGCTGGGGCCAAATTCCCACCCTGAGATAGAAATGTCTGATTAGTCGGATCATAAGTAAAAAGAAGCTTTACGTGGTACCCAATTTTATGGATGTCCACAACGCTCGAGTTTCTTTTTTGACATCTTTAATCAAAGTACAACTCACAGATGTAAATACTTTTCACTGTTGCATTTCCATTTAAAGGAAAAGACAGCTAACAGATGTAACCCCACACGAAAAATCAACTGTTCCATGTAATTCTATTGGAACCAGAAGTGGTGTAACTTGTACCTCTTGATGGCTACGGATTCTCTCTTCAAGAGATGAAGCAAACTGCTTCCACATTTCTACTTCAGATGATCGGCTAGTCTTGAGGCATCTTATTACTGCTTGACAGTACCTGAATAAGCAACAGTAGAATGACATCAGGAAGCCATATAGAGTCTAACCAAGGAGCAGATGAAGGAAAGTAAATCATCTTACTTTTGTGCAGTAGAAAGTTTACCAACTTCAGCCAGCATATGAGCATATATGATTTTATATGGTTGAAACGGTAACAGGATATACTGAGAGTTTCCCAGCGTCTTAGAGTATTCATATAACTCTGTTCTCTGCCCATGCAAAGATCAACCGACAAATCAAGAGAATTTCAAATAAGTAAGAAAAAAAATGGCGTCCTCCATGAATTTCGTCAGAGTTTCTATACAACATATTTGAGAAACATGGAGAGTATTCATAAAAAGCCTCAAAATAGAATCTTACGTCTAGTATTATAATAACTAAAACACTGTGATAAAAATTCACCTGTATAGCATCTGGACTTGCGTATGTTCGAGGACATTTCCAATGGTCCGCTCCGACAAGGCAGAGTCTGGCGCTTTCTGAGTATGGATCAAAGTTCTTGTCTGCGATTAAATAGCAAATATGCGCCGCAATTATCTGATTCATAACAGTACTTCAAATGTCATGATAAAATCTTCCATGAAGTAAAAAAATACAACAAGGCAGAGAACCACCTCCCCTCTTTCTTTCCACATGCTATCTCCAAGATGAATAATCACAAGGTCGTCATCTGTGGTTCTGTTAGCAGTTATTATACCCAAATTCTCTTCCCAATTGTCAAGCATGCTACTACTACTTCCAGTGGGACACACTTCAGCTGGTTGTCCCGCAACGAGTAGGCACAATGTCCGTAAAGGTGACCCGGGTATCAGCTGGCGAAGGGCCATTTGTTTCACAGTGTCTACATAGAACTGCAAGTTAGGACATCACCAAGTCAGTCAACCAAGCACTACAGTGGAACGTTTAGTTCTATAGCAATCAAGGGAAAGGAACCTGATCCCCAAGTTGAGCCGCGATGACAAGTGCCGGTCCCCATAAATGGCCTTCTTGCGCACATTGTAGAGCCTCCATTTTTCTACCAGAAGCCAGAAGATTCTGAACCTCTGAAGCAGTTACCTGGGGAATTCTTCCACGAGTTAATCAGGAAAAAAAAACGTCCTCGAAAGAGTATATGGGATTTGATGTCCAATACTCACTTGCATTTGCGATTCAGGTGGTAAATGCTGCAAGCATTGGCTAATAGGAGCATAACCATTTTGGATGCCATCTTTCTTGGCAAATGCAAAAAGTTTAGCAACTGCTGCTTCTGGAGTATCCGTTTCCTGTTTGCAGTGTGAATACCAAGATGAGGAAATGCAACATATACAATGTTTTTCTTAAGAAAATAAATGACAAGATATCTCATGATTTGCTCACCTTTTGCGATGCATCAGAGCCAAAAGGAGATCGGAGTTTCCCATAATACTGACAAGATATTCTGAGCAAAGAAAGAAGCATCTTTAAGAGTTTCCCTCTTGAAAAATCCATGTTGGAAGATTCACAATGCAAGAGTCTCTCATCAATCCACTTATGCAACTCTTTACTTCCAACATTTCCCCCTACCAAAGGGCCTGGAAGAGATTGTTGATGCAGACAACGAAAGTAGCTCAAAGAGTCTTCCCCGGGACTGGAATAAGAGGCACTCCCAGAAATAACTTCTGCCAAGTTTAAGACAGTGATGGAGCTTCCCCCAATCCCCTTTGCATCAAATAGAGAAATATCAGCAGTTAGACAGAATCTTGAATTAAATTTCACTAACATATTTGGACAATAGTTGACAACATATTTCATAAATGTTCAGTGATAAGCAAAAAAAAAAAAAAAA
>Ga0041059_1000009_pt1 | contig 76352 bp, 55 predicted proteins | sample AraColnosormetaG_FD_56232 | JGI IMG/M metagenome (GOLD analysis project Ga0041059, IMG submission 56232) | Arabidopsis roots microbial communities from North Carolina, USA - Col MF nosort | ecosystem: Host-associated > Plants > Roots > Unclassified | place: USA: North Carolina | collected...
CCTCCTCCGATTGAAGGCACCTACGTCTGTTTTGGAGGCAACTATACTGTGAGTCTCCTCCACATTTCCCCCTCTTTAAAATCTTCATCTTTATGTGTTTTTAGCAATTTTCAATTTTTTTGGTTAGTAGACTGAAGATGTTCTTCCAAGCTTAGAAGAACAAGGAGTGCCTCAACTTTATCCAAAAGATTCTAATCTTGGTATGTCATTCTCCTAACTCTGTGAAATCAAACTCAAAATGCAATTGCTATTGGCTGTCTAGAGTATGGTTTTTGGTTCTTCCCTTCATTGGAATCAAACTTATTACATGAGTTCATTTGCAAGTTATGTTCTTTGAAAGTACCTCTTTGAGTTCAAATATCTTTGTGTGTAGATTACAAGAAGGAACTCAGGTCACTGAATAGAGAACTACAGTTACATATATTGGAGCTTGCTGATGTTCTTGTTGACAGACCTTCTCAATATGCGAAGAGAATTGGTGAAATTTCTTCAATCTTCAAGAACTTGCATCACCTTCTCAATTCCTTGAGGCCTCACCAAGTAAAGAAGCTCTCATCTTTCGATTAATTACAACATGGTTTCAACACTTTTTGTTTTTTCATCGTTTTGATCTTTCTCTTGTTGTATAGGCGAGAGCAACGCTTATTCACATTATGGAACTTCAAATTCAACAGAGGAAACAAGCTGTGGAAGACATTAAGAGGTTTGTATATGCTACTTAAGTTTTCTGTCTTTATGGTGTGTTAATAATTTAATATCAATCTATCATCTGTTTAAAGATTCTTCAGAAGCTTTGTTGGTTGTTCTTATGGGTCCGTTTGATGTTTTGGTTGTGTGCAGGAGGAGAGAAGAAGCACAAGGACTTCTTAAGGATGCTTTCGTCACTTTAGATGGTCAATAAAGTATACTTTTTGTTAATCCCATTTTGTGTAAATTAGCGCTAATAACCTATGCCCTCGAAACTTTTTTTAATTGATCCTGTGTGTGTGAGAGAGAGAGACAGACGTGTGCAATCTCATGATTCAACAAGTAAAGCCTATATCATCTTTATTCAATGTTACCCGTGAACCGGCATTTAGTTCCGCCGGTTAGTGCGGTTCAACATTTATTATTACAATTTCGGCTTAACGGGAACTATTATAACCATAACGGATTCATAAGAAGATTAGACCAATATGGGCTTAACGCAGGGCTAAACTAAATTGAAGACCCGACAGTTTGTTCGTAACTACACGTAAGTATCTGAACAACAACAACAGCTTTATAAGGGAATCAACAAAAAATAGTTGAACAAAAAAAAATTAACCTTGTTCAAAGCTAAATCCTGTCAAATATCTTTGGAACCCTAGCAGTCGGTCTTGTCAATTTATCATCAGCATGGACGAATCCGCCATCAAAGTAATCTTCTTCTCCTTATGGACTCTCCTCTTACTCACTCTATTTCTCTTCACAAGAGGATGGAGATGAAGATTAAGATGGATATGGACAGGAGAAAGAGGATGGAGATGGAGAATTAGGAGGGAGATGGAGAATTAGGAGGAGACGAACCTCTTTGTTTTTTTATAATGTATTTACCTTTGTTTGTTTTTGTCTTTGCATGTTAAAAGTAAGTAAGCTCAGTAATCATCACCTGCCTTGATCATGTATGATATGTCATTCTCTGGATGTTAGAAAAAAACAGTAGTAAGCTTAATCTATTAACGTTATCTGCTTTCGGTATTACAATGCAACCTTGTTTTCTAATTTTTAACAAAAATGGATCCAAAGCTATCTTTGAAGGTGATTTTAAACAAGTCATTCAGTTGGTCAACGGGAAGAGTCTTAATTTTGGATTCGGGAAGCAAAAGCCTGGCGACATCGGTTTGAAGATATCCAGTTTGTTTGGACTCCAAGATCAAACAATAGTCATTTTATTATCATTTTTATGCTCCACAATTTATTATTGATGCGCTACATTACCAAGTACTACAAGCTTCAACTTATAAAAAAAGAAGAAGATTAGAACCATATGGGCTTAAACGTAGGCCAGAACTAAATTCAAGGCCCAACAGTTTGTTCGTAACTCATACACACGAAATGTCCCAAACCAGAATAAAATTAGGGAATTAACGAAACAAAAAAGACAAAGAAACCTAGTTCAGAACTAAATCCCTAGATCATAGCAGTCGTTCTTGTCAATTTATAACTGATATAGGAATAAGAAAGAGGGTTAAATGGACACGTGGAGGGTGGAGATTAGAAGTTGGTTTAATGGCTGAGATTGTTTGGATGCTAACAGAAGAGAAAAGAAGCGTTAAAAGGAAGCGAAGAGGAAAAATAATCATTCATGAGATTTGTGTTGAATTGTTATCTTCTTCTTCTTCATTTGTCCTCTGTTTCTCTGAGAGTTCTATTTGAATTCTCATAGCTATTTCTTCATTGTGATAGAGCTGTTTCTACTTCTAAGCTTTATCACATGAGATTTGGATTCTCGTTTTATGAACGACGATTCAATGTGTGTTTGTGATTGGATTAATTGAGAAATTGTGGTTTCTCTGTATCAATAACCATGGACGAATCCGCCATCAAAGTAATCTTCTTCCCCTTATGGATTTTCTTCTTACTCACTCTTTGCTTAACCTCTGTTTCTCTATTAATGTTGTTTTCTTTCTCCACAAGTAAGAAGAAAAATATATCAAGTACGCGTAGTAGAATCTCTGATTAGATCTTTTGTTGTACCTTAGGGTATGAAATTGCTGCAATTGAACGAGATTGGTGCAAACTCTCGAAAGCCCCGGTAAATATATTATCTTGGGAATTTTATTTTGGTGGTACGTGCTGAATGATCATATAATAATATTAACTCTCCACCTGCAATCAAAATTGTTGCTAGTATCCCTTGGACGAAGATTTCCGTGGAGGGATATGACACTAGGCTCCGTGAGTATACAGTCAAGCTCGTGTTGGAAAAACATTTCGCTTCATGCGGAAAGATCACACATATTTATGTTCCCAGAGACTTTGAAAGGGGTATCCTCAAGAGGTACCGTACTTTGTGGCTTCGATTTTCCCCAAAAAAATATATAAACTTTGTATCCTTGGTTTTACAGTGTCGCCTTCATGTGTATCAAAGGAGAAGGTGGCGAAGAAAAGGCATTGCTGCTTAGTGGAACTGACGCGGGAGGATGGACTGCAATCGTTAAGCCTGCACTCTGGCAGAAAGAAATCATGGATCCTTGGCTTCCTGGCATGCCCAAACTTGAAACACACAGGTAAATTCTGATAATACTACCTGATCCTTGCAATCAAATTTTTATTAGTTTAGATTCTTGTGTATCTGTAAGACACTTGGCTTGTCATTTTAATTATATTCCTCATCTCCTGCAATCAAATTATTATTTAGGGTCCGCGTTACGGGATATGACACTTGTGTTCCTAAGATTGATATCCAGATGGCCTTGTGTGAACATTTCTCTTCATGTGGAGAGGTCACGCAAGTTGTGGTTCTGCCTAGGTTTGTCGCTTCTTTCTTCCTCCAATTTGTCCCAGCTCTCAAGTTGTTGACTCTAACTAATTAAAGACTCTTTGTTTCTGTTGAATTCGGCAGCGGTTCAGGTTCCATTTATCTTCAAGGAGAAAGATGTGAGGACAAGGCGCTTCAACTAAATGGATGTAAAATGGGAGGAATGAATCTTGTAGTTGAATCTGTTTTGATAGAACCCGAAGACCTAAAAAAAGAAAAGGGCGCGCCATCATCACGCCTACTGGCCATACTGGCTATACGCCCTTAAGTACGTACAAATATTTGATTTCTTATTCTTGGTAACAAACTCAAACCTGGATCTCATCATCCGTTTCCTTGTTTATATTTTGATATTTAGGTTGTTTATGCAAGGCGTATGAGCTTAAGAAGAAGAAGATGGAGATGGAGATGGAGATGGAGATGGGTGAGAAGAAGAAGAAGAAGAAGATTGAGCTGATGAAGGTAGATAAAGTGCTTAAGAAGCATATGGCGAATAAGAAGAAGATGGATATGAGCACGAAAAAAGAGGATGGAGATGGAGAGTTTGGACATGGCTCTCTTTTAGGAGAAGACGAACCTCTTTAAATGTTATTTACCTTTGTTTTTTATGTTAACAGTAAGTAAGCTAAGTTATCATCATCTACCTTGATTCTCACCCATGCACGTATGATATGTCTTTCTCTGGATGTTAAAAAAATAATAGTAAGCTCAATAATCGTTATCTGCTAGTTATTCAAAGCAACCTTTGTTTTCTAATTTTTTCTAGCTACTTCAGTTTTTCCTTGAGATCACACACTCTTCAACATACCCTATGATATTAAAACACAAGACCAGCAAAAGCATCTTTATCGCAACATGTAATGTTAAAGGTATTTCCTTGAAATTGACAATTACTACTACTCAAGGATACAAGAATATCAATATAGTAAGTGTGTATTTATTACTTAAATAAAGTATGTATACCATCCAACCTACCATCGAAGTCCTATGTATGTTGGTGAGTCGTAAAAGCTTTTTTTTTACTAGATTAATAACGAAAGAGATCATTGGTACATACATTTGCAAAATCCCCACTAAAAATATTGCACACGTGATTAGTTAATTACATCAAATGAAATTAACTTTTAGACTTTTTCAAATTCTTTGACAAGTCTTTGTACATTTTCAACGGAGCTTCCATTTGCCTCCGTCACGGCAGCCTCGGTCTTCCGCCGTATCTCCTCAGCCCGAGCAGCCACCTCGCGTCCTCCCTCACCCATCGTTTCCGCTATGACCCGACCCAACTCATCCGAGTCAGGCACAGTTTCACCACCTTCGCAAACCCTAACCGCAACACCCAAATGCTCCACAAGCAACCTCGCGTTCACAAACTGGTCCGCCTCCATGGGCCAGCCCAAGATCACAGCCCCACTCGTTATCCCTTCAAGCACTGAGTTCCATCCACAATGGCTCAAAAATCCACCAACCGCCACGTGTCGCAACACCGCCAGCTGGGAGACCCATCCTCTTACCACCAATCCCCTTCCGGAAACCCGATCCTCAAACCCGTCGGGTATCGGATCTTTCTTAACCACCCAAACAAACCGGGTCATGCTTTTCTCTAAGCCTAGAGCCAAAGCATCACACTGGTCTTTAGTCAACGCCTTTTGACTTCCGAAACAAACGTATAGAACTGACCCGTTTGGGGATCCGTCTAACCAACTCAGCAAACTCGGGTCTACAGAACCCGAATTCGATTTAAGACCCGACCCGATTGAACAAAGCGGGCCAATAACATAAACCCGATCATGACCCATCCTCTGTTTCACGTACTGAAGATAATCATCTTCCAGAATCTCAGAAGAATTGAAAACAGATCCGTAGCTCAACAAATTCATGGAGAAATCTTTGATTGATTCGAGATCCGGTGACGGAGTTTGGAGACTTCGTCGGACTATAGACGGAAGATGCTCTTCTTTGAAAATCGGAGCGCGAGGAAGATCAAGGAGATGAATCGGATCCGTTGATTTGATTAGATCGATGTTCTCGAAGCAAAATTGAAGAACGGAAACTAAGAAGAAGCTGATGGAGAAGAAAGCGAATCTGGGGATACCGATTTGATTGCAGAGATCGTGAGTCCATCCGAGGAAGAAATCGGAGATGAGAGCGATAGGCGGATTCGGATGAGATTGGAACCAGTTGATGATTGGTTCTCGTAGCTGACGAAGAGAAGCCATGATCGGGAGATTTCCTGAATTTCCGACGTCTTTAACGTTTTCGACGCCGGGAGAGAGTGAAGGATGAGGAGGGAAAGGGAAAACGACGGAGGTGACGGAGGAGGGATGAGCGGAGAGAAGAGGAGAGAGGTAAGTAAGGTTACCGGGAGTAACGATGACGGAGACGTTGAATCCACGGAGGCAGAGTTGGTGAGTTAAGTCAAGTAGAGGAAGTAAGTGGCCTTGTGCTGGGAATGGAAACACCACTATGTGCGGTGGTTTTGAATTCTCCGATTTAGTTCCCGGCAACAATAACACTTCCGTCATTTTGCGGTGGCGTTGCAGTTGTTATTTGTGTGTGGTGGTAGAAAATTTGGTATTTGCTACATCAAATTTTCATAATATATAATCAAAAATATGGATTAAGACAGATTAAAGTTGTATACCCCATCATTCATAAAAATGTATGCATTGGTTTGACTCATAGTCTAAGATAAATTTCAAAATTTATGAACTTTCCTTTCCAATCTCAAAGTTACTTTCTTCAGTTTTGTTAAAGAAAAAGAATATTACTAAGAAGTGATCATAGGAAAGAATCATACTCTTTCTCGTTCTTCAACTGCTTCATCTAAAACTATAAACATTTTTCTTTCGTCATTTAAAACGTATAAAGTGGTTCTGATATAGTAAGTGGAACAGAAATATGTTTCACAAGGAATAAGAAGATTTGGAATATATGGGCTTAACGCAGGCCTGAACTAAATTTAAGGCCCAACCGTTTGTTCGCGGGTTTAGTCCGGTTCAACATTTTTTTTGTTCTGTTTAAGAGATTATATGGGCTTAAACGCAACTAAATATAAGGCCCACCAGTTTGTTCGTAACTTATACACGATAGGATTTATTTAGAGATGTCCCAAACCAGAATAAGGGGAAAGAACAAAACCATCTTCAAACCTAAATCCCTAGATCTGAAAAATATCTCCGGAACCAGCCTAGCAGTCGATCTTGTCAATTTATCACCATGGAAGAATCCGCCATTAAAGTAATCTTCTTCTGCTTTAACCTCTGTACGTTTCTCTACTAATTAATGGTTTCTTTCTGCACAAGAAAGAAGAAAAATATATGAAGTACGTATAGTAGTAGGATTTCTGATTAGATTTTTTTGTTGTAACTTAGCGTCTGAAGTCGCTGGAATTGAACGATAGTGATAAACAGTCCACGTAAATTTATTTACATATATTTGTGTGGAAATTCTTGTTTTACGTGTTGATCATATAATATTAACTCAACCTGCAATCAAAATCAAATTGTTGAAGTAGCAGTAGCACGGCTATTTGCGTTGAAGGATATGACACTTCGCTTAAGGAGTATCCTCTCAGGCTGGCGTTGACAAAACATTTCGCTTCATGCGGAGAGATCACACAAATTTATGTTCCAAGAGACTTTAAAAAGAAAATCCTCAAGAGGTACTTTTGTGGCTTTGAATTTGCTGCAAACTCAAAAATAAATAAGACGACTTGCATCGTTGGTTTTACTACAGTGTCTCCTTCATGTGGATCAAGGGAGAAGGTGCCGAAGACAAGGCATTGCAACTTAGTGGAACTGACGTGGGAGGATGGACTGTTATCGTTAAGCCTAAACCCAAACATGAACCTCCCAGGTAAATTAATTTGTTGATCATACAATAATATATGAACTCGATCGTGTAATAAAATCAAATTGTTGCATTAGCCCTATCACGACGATCTCCGTTGAGGGATATGACACTTCGCTTCAAAAGTATCTTCTCGAGCTCATCTTGGAAAAACATTTCGATTCATGCGGAGAGATTAGACATGTTTATGTTCCCACAGACTATGAAAGGGGTGTCCTCAAGAGGTACTTACTCTCTGGCTTCTTCACTCCCAGCTAAGTGCTAACTCTCAAATTAATACCACTTTGTTTTTTGTATCGTTGGTGTTACAGTGTTGCCTTCTTGAGGATCGAGGGAGAAGGTGCCGAAGACAAGGCATTGCAACTTAGTGGAACTGACGTTGTAGGATGGACTGTTATCGTTAAGCCATCCGAAATATTCTATGATAATTCTTCGCGTGCTCCTGCAACTACTCCTGAGGCATCCAAAATACACAGGTAATTTTTGATAATATTATCATTCTGTTTATTATTTAGCATATTCTGTAACATGTGTTGTAGCTTGTCATGTTAATAATATTTATCAAGTTATTGTTTAGGTTCCGTGTTACGGGATATGACGCTTCGCTTCCTGAGATTGATATCCAGATGGCTCTGTGTAAACATTTCTCTTCATGTGGAGAGATCTGGCAAGTTACAGTTCTCTCTAGGTTTGCGCTTTCTTTCTTGTTCCAATTTGTGAATATTTTTTTCCCAAGGCTCAGAAGTTATTGAATTATATAACTAAAGAGACTCTCTTTAATTTCGCTGTTGAATTTTACAGTACAGCTTTCGTTTCTCTTAGAGGAGAAAGATGTGTAGACAAGGCGCTGGAACTAAGTGGATGTAACATGGGAGAAAGGACTCTTGTAGTTAATGAACCTGTTGTGCCGCAACCCGAACTCTTAAAAAGAAAAAGGGTACGCCACTGCACTACCACTGGCTATATGCCCCCAGGTACATGGGATAAGGCTGATGCCGATGTCTATGACGAGTGACGAACATAGCAGTCCAAGGGAGTCATGGGATGGTAATGATAATAATCCATGATGTTACTTGCATCATGTTTATATGCTATTTTTTTTTCCTTTTAGTTCAATTGTAAACCATACTTATTTTGTCTAATCATTGTGAAAGCTGGATTGAGCCAATCAGAATCAGTATTAAATATTCTCAAAAAGAGGAAAATAAATTCCTATTGACTTAGATTAAGGACTTTTTTTTTTCCAGACCTCAAAATAAATAAATAAAATATAATAATTTGCAACGATTAGAGAAAATGAGAAGAAGTGAGAGAGAATATTATTACTTTGATGATTTGATATATTTTTTTCTAAGAAGTGATCATAGGATCTTCTCTTTCTCGTTCCTCCACTGCTTCATCTAATCTCCTCCACCTATTTTGGCGTTGCTCTTCCACTTGTTTAGATTTGGCTTGTTTTTCTTCGTACTGTTGCTGACATTCTTCAAAGAGCTCAGGGTCCATCTCCATGAACATTCTCTTTATATTCGCACTTAGACCGTGTACCGCTTGGTTCCAATGAGACTCTATGTTTTTCTCCAGGGATGCAAATATGATGGGAAGGATCACTCCTCGGTTCTGAGCTATTAGACCCACCACATGCTCGTTGTTCCACAAGAACAGAGCTCGTTCTGCAACCTGCATTGCATGGTGATATATACATGTGAGCATGAGAGATTGTAAAATTCAAAATTCCTAGCAATCAAGCAAAATTTTGGTTAAGTTTGAGCTACAGAGAAGATGAATCAGGCTGAAGTGAGAATTCCATGACACATTACCAAAGGAAAAACAACGGTTGAAAAAAATTCAGAGGAGTTGGTTGTTTGGCAGAGTTGAATCAAGATGAGTTAAGCTATAGAATGATGTAAGCATAGAATAATTTATTCAGCAGATTGTAAAAGCAAGCGCATAAGATAACCCCATCAACAGAGATGGGTCATGATCAATTCATTTTGGTGAAGAAGCATGGGAAAGGCGAAAAACTCAGAAAGACAAAGTGAACCATGCCAAGGACATAAATTGCAGTACTTTTTTCAAATGGAGGAGTCAGAACATGAGTTAGAGGCAATAGGCCTAGATCATTGCCTCAAATCGATATGCAAAATTACCACACAACATAATAAGAAGCTAAATAACAGAGGTTCTATAATTTAAAGGGTGTTATGCATAAATGAGAACCTAATGAAAAGATTGAAAACGGAAACCAACCCATAAGAGAGATTACTAACCTGAAAATTAGAGCTACTGAGGCATCGAGCAATCTGTTGGAACAGAGGGACCATACAGCGTTGGAACTCAACAGTTTGTGTTGCCTCAAGAACCTCTTCAAGTTCACCAAGAAAGAGAACCTCTTTTGTACAATTTGTCACAGGCCAAAACTTTAACAAGCCCCTGATCACCGTATCCGCAAGCTTATAATCTTTCTCCACAAACTGAACGATGCAGTAAGACAATTGTTGGTGATACATAGCGATTGGTTTTGGCTTATGCAGCGGTATCAACGCCCTAATCAAAAAGAGCTTGTGCTCCTCCTTCATTGGCAAGGCAAACCCATTAATAATACTACCGAGAATCTCCAAAAGCTCCCCAATCCCACTATGTCTCTCTGTCTCATAAATAAACCTATAGAAAATATGGTTCATTGCTTTCCTAATAAAGGGCCTGTGAACCATAAACTTGCCATAAATCCTATGAAGAATCGTTTTCAAGTACTCCCTTTCTCTAGGATCTTCAGTTTCAAACAATTCAAGCAACCTCAACACAAAAGAATGATCAATATACCGTTTTGCAACTTTTGTATCTGTGTCAGAAGGAACAATGTATCTCAGCAGCAACTCATAAATTAGCTGTAAATGAGGCCAAGATGGTTCCAAATAAGGCTCCTCTTCCTCAAGATCAGCAGGCTCTTGACCTGTATTCTCGTGTGAAGCCGGAGGAAGACACCGGAATATATTAACCGAAATCATCTTTACCATTTCTTCTTGACAAACTTCAGTGAGCTTCCCTGCTCCAGACTGTATAAAATCAACTAGCTCCAATAACGTTTGCCTCTTAATCTCCTTCTCTCTCGCATTCTTCAACGTATCCGTAAAATCAAATTGAAAACAACAAATCTGGAGTTTCCTCAAGAACAAGGATTGACGCTCGGAGACAGAGACGTCTCTGAACAAGGGAAGAGGCTCGACTGAATACATAGGAGGCGGTTGTGTGGTGGCCGCCGCCATTGAATTTGGAGAAGAAGGAACAAGCGAACCACGAGATGCGTGATTTACAATCATATTGGATCCAGGACCTGACCTACCTGGTGGATCAAACCCATACATAGACGAATCATTCGCCTCAGCTTTAGAGGCTTTTCGATTTGCCCCTTTCATGATCTTCTTAAACATGGCTTTACGCACTATAAACAGACCTCAGGAGAACCCTAATTTAGAAACCCTAGGTTTTACGTATGAGGGATTCAGTGGAAGAGAGAACTCAAATTGGATCAAAGCGTGAAAATGAAAGATGAATTCAGATTCAATTGCTTTCCAACAAAAACCTTGTACTAACGCTTCTTCTGCATCAGTCTTTGACTATTGTTCTGTGAGATCTGAGAAGATGAAAACAAAACCGTTGGATTGATAGAAGAGATCCTCGGAGAAATGACCGGAGATTTGGACAGCGATTTTTCCCGGCGAGCGAGAGAGAGAGAGAAAGAAAGAAAGGGAAGGATCTTCAAATTAAAATGGAAACAGAAAATATAAAATTAAAGGTAACGATATTAAATTTCTTCTGTTATTCAAAATCTCTCTCTTTATTGTCTTTTCAAATCAGAACCAAAGACACGAAGATATTTATTAAAGTGTTTTTAAAAATTATTTTGATTTTTGGTAAAACATTTTTATGATTTTATCCTAAACGCTAGCGTAAGTGTGATGGCTTAGTGCACGTGGCTTGTGAGTGAAGTGCTCGCAACTTTAACAATTTGGTCCATTCATATATGAATAATAATGACTATAATTATGCAAAACGAGATGCTTACTTCGTTTTTTTTTTTAATTATAAAACATTACGTTATGCTTAAAAAATAAAATTAAAAGACATGAATTTCAACTCTCCATTTAAGATTTAACATGACAATACAAAATAATGACAAGTGGTCATCACTAGATTTTGAATGTTTGATGATGAAATCAAATATCGAGTAGTCGCAATAGACAAAATCTTTAAAAATTTCTTGTTCCAAACTCTTCACTATGGATAATAACAACCTTTGAAGAAAACGAAGGGATATTATAGCAACTAACAAGAAGACAATGATTTTGGCTTTGCTTGAAAAAGTTTAGGTGGTTAAATCTAAATTTAAGTGTTTCTAAAACTAAACTTACCATAAAACTAATAATGCAACTTAGACTTTACGAGACAACATATAACGCATTAAGCTCAAGAACTAGCAGAGAGTGATCCGAGTTTTACTGAGAAATTCGAAATCTCCCACATGCAAAAAGATTCTAGACAAAAAGAGAGAGAGAGAGAGAAGTAAACATATAAGAAAATTATCTGTTACGTAGCATTTTCAACGTACATCATTCATTATCAGTATCACATCAGGTAATTTCAACTTCCAGCTTCTTCTCTTATCCAAAACATATCCACAAATACAAAAGGTTTTATTGAAGAAAAGACTCGGCCTCAATCCTGCTTAATACCACCCGTCTCCTCTACAACGCCAGGTTTAGCTATTGTTTCTGTACCTTCAGTTCCAGTTTCCGCACCCACCTAAAACAGACAAAGTGTTACACATAAGGCTCAAAAGACAAAAACTCAGAAATCAGATAAACAGTGAATGTCAGTTCTCGGAAGCTACTGGGATCATGGCATATTGTTGAATTGAAGTATAAACATATAACACCAATTGGAGGATAGAATCTATGTTTCCATCAACTAAACTGCTTCAACTAAGAAACGACTCAACCAAGAATAAAAAATGAGTAAAGTCCTTTCACTTACTTTGGTGGCGTTGTCGTTTTTAGCAACTGGCTTGAAAGGACAAGCTGGAGGAACTCTCGCTGGCTTCCTGTACTCCCATCCGAGCCACGCGTACAATTTAGCCTAGTTTATTTTTTAGCATGAACAGACAGTACTTGAGTTAACAAATGTTCACAAGTAAATACTACCTGCAAGATTCACTAAAGCACTGTTTTTTTTTTCACTTAAAAAAGATACAGTCTAAAGAAATCGATATGAAACACCAACAGAACTAAGATCTAAACATTGCTAACATGTTCAACTTTCCAAGAGCCAACCTCAAGCAAATAACAAAAGCTATATAGCTCTTCGTTTTTCACTTTTACAAGCAAAGATTATGATCATGTGCTCTCTCGCTTATCCTGATTATCATCTTCACTATCTTCTTCCCTTTCTAATCTCTAATTTTGTTATTTCTTTCAAATAAAGATATCTCCTTTGAGACTAAACGAATTCCACACTCTTTAGAACCCTAAAATTCGAAATTTGGATCCTGACATTTAATTTCCCATGAAATCTGATCATTCTTCCCATCAAAATTCCAAGGAAAAATCAAAACTTCAAGGAATATTAAGAAAGCACGAGTCAATTACCATGAAATAATCGATGATTCGAGGCATTAAATTGATGAGCGGGACGAGGAACAGAGGCACCAAACACATAACGCAAACCTACAAAATTCAGGAATTTCTTCAAACAATCTGAAATGGAAGCCGCAAGATAGACAAACGGAAGCTAGATCCATAAAAAAAAAAACAAGCGATATCGAACAAATCTTACCATGTTGAAATTAGGGTTCTTGACTCAGGGAATTGGGAATTTCGACCAAAAGATGAAAATTGGAGAGAGATCACAAATTATGATTGTAGTTCTCTGAAGTCGTCGTTGCTTTTGCTTTATGACTTTAAAAATCTACAAAAGAAAGCAAACACTCTGTATCAGCGAGAGAGTTTTGACGGCGTTAATAAAGTAACGTGCCTCTTCCAGAGAAGATACCGAAAAATCCATTATTATTTTGACGGCGTTAAGATATCAACGTGGCTTTGACGCTCCACAAACGTGCAATACCATAAAAGCCCTTTTAGTATTGTTGTTGCAAGTTTGGTGTTTGTGCTCCATGTAAACCAAACATACTGATAAGAGATTATTTATGATAATCTTCATTCAACTTTAGTACATGACAATGTGGAACATCAATTAGGTCCCAATATGGTTTAGTAGGGTTTAGGCGCAATCGCCCTTGCAAGGAACCTCTGCACAGCGGCAGACCGGTTTTCCAGAAGCTTCCCAACCGTTAAAGCCGCGTTCCAAGATCATGATGTTTTTGATTCCAGTATCTTCTTTCTTCTCATCAAGATAATTCACGAGCCTTCTCGCACAAGTAGGGCCACGAACCTGCAGGAAGAATTGGTTTCAAGGCTTTAGCAATCACTTCATGTTGAGTGCAACGAAGTACTGATTTATGTTAGGAACAAAGAAATGAGAACTGCCTCAAATCAAAGGTTGCTAAAAGACTGAGCTTGATGATTTGGGGAGCTAAGCTAATCGTTGTTCTTTGTTCTTTCTTTTAAGAATATAAAATAAGTTCCTACTCCATGACATACATAAGAATATATGGACTAGTAGGCAAACTTATCGGAAAACACTTGGATTTTGCGACCTCGAATCCACTTTTTGACACATGAAGGACCTATTGTAGACCATAAGAGATATAAATCTTCTAAGAAAACCCAATTGATGCCACTTATCTAACCTATGAAACATGAATCAACTATGTATAACATAGAGATGTACATCTCCTTCTACGAATAGCCAATTGATGCCGCTTATCTAACCTATGTGTTGTTTCTCAAAAAAGAGGAAAAGAAGATCTTATGGGGAAGTGAAAAGAGTGTAAAACACACACCTGGCTCAAGGCACAATGGAAGACAAGTGTGTCTTTGTCCTTGACATTTTGAACAAGATGTGAGATCTTGTCATCAAACGAGCCACTCGCATAGTGTAGCGATCCAGCTATATGCCCGTCATAATTCCTCTCTTCATCCCTTAAAAACATACAATTCCTCCAATGTGAGCTATACAATAGGTTCATAAAAAGTCTAAATTTGTTTAAGCCATAACTATGTATCAGAAGAACCTATATAAGTATTACAAAAAGTCTGTTTCTTTCTCAGCCCATCTAACCACAAAACCTTTGTTCCAAGCTCATGAGGTCCCTAATAGTTGTTTTTCGACAGAGATTCTACAAAATATCCAGTTTTAGAAAACATGTTCATAATTAATTGATCCCCAGAGTTCAAAAGTAAAGTAATCTCTTAAAACGCATATCAGTATTACATAGTAGAGCAAAATCAAACCTAAGAACAATAATCGGGATTGATTCGAACTAAAATTTGGTAAAGGATCAGATTAGTGACTAAAATCGACGGAAATAAATCGATTATGTTATACCTGACATCGATGATGGCGATGTTGGGACGACGATGAAGAGGGAGAAGCTGAGTAGAGGTGATGTAAGAGATGCTTCTCGCCATCGCCATTTTTTTCTTCTTAGTGAAAAAGGAAAATATGCTTCTCCCCATATCTCTCCAAACACCTTTTCTTCCCTAAAAGTCACGAACATTTCATTGAAGACTGCGACCAATTTGACGTGACGCTTACGTTTAGAGATTATTAAAGTTTAAATATTAAATGATAACAACAAGCGGGGATAGCTCAGTTGGGAGAGCGTCAGACTGAAGATCTGAAGGTCGCGTGTTCGATCCACGCTCACCGCATTGTTATAATATTTTATCTTTTAACTATTTTTTTTTACTTTTAAATATTATTTTTATTAATTCCGGGAGTCTCTCTTATTCGATACCTCTGCGACTCTGCCGAGACGTTTTGGCCTTCTTCTCTTCCGAAATCTGATACAGTAACAGAAACGAACCTAATGCCGCCTCGCCGGAGTTACCCCTTCAGTGGTCACGGAGGTACAATTGCACGATTCATTGAATTTGGGGAAGCATTTGGACACTATGGAGAAGAAGAAGACGAAGAAGAGGAAGACGAAGAGGAAGCATATGTCGACTATGGTGAAGTACAAGAGGAAGACGAGGAGGAAGAGGAGGAAGAAGATTCCGAACGCCAAACCAGGGAATACATCGATGTCCTAGACTCACCTGTTAGGGTTTCACAGAACGAGAGTGAAGGGATAGAGAATCAGAATAGGTCACAAGGTGTTTGTTCATCGTCTTCCGGATCGCAGGAGGATGTCGAATGGAAACAAGGTGACACTGAGGGATTGTCTTGTTCTATCTGTATGGAAGTTTGGACCAGCGGTGGCCAACACCAAGTCTGGTATTCTCGATTCCAGTAATTTAGCTTTGGAATTCGTTGGCTCTTTAGAGGCTATAGTGTATAGATTATGTTTTGTTTTAGCAATTTGATAATCTCATGATCTAGGTCTATCAATTTTGATGAATTATGACAGTAATTTGCTACTGGCAATTATATAGTTCTTAGTTGATTAGGTTTTTGTCATACAAAACTTTCGAACTGGATTGTGATTAGTATCTCTTTTAACTATTTGATTACTCTGGTCACGTCTAATATTTTGAGTGCAACTAATGTTCTCTTTTCTTTTTTAATCTGGTGTGATGGTACAAGTTGTCTTCCCTGTGGACACTTGTATGGATATTCCTGCATCAACAAGTGGTTTCAGCAGCGACGAAGTGGAGGGAAGGTTTGTGGTTGTTATGAAGTTGTTCAAATCCCTTTGCTGTTAGTGGATATAGTTATCTTGCTCATCGAATCACATTGGCTTCTTTTGTAGTGTCCCCTGTGCAACAAAATATGTAGCTTGAGAGATGTCCGGAAAATCTATGCATCACGGGTTGCTGCAGTAGATGATGAAGCACACAAGGTCTTACAATGAGTGTTGTTTTTCCGAAATACATTCGTAAAAGCAAATCATAGTATCAAAATCTGATATTCTTTTGTTGATATTTGCAGAGAATCTTATTTCTGGAGGCCAAGTTAAGGTCAATTGAACAGAAGGTAGGATAAATTTACTGCTCAGATAGTTCATGATATTGCTAGTATTAGTCCGCATTATTTTGGGCTTCGTTATTTGAAATGCTTTCAAATCATTCGCAATAAGATTTTCCTCAGTACTAAAACCTCTTTATGTGTTCATTATATAAGTCGTCTATGTAGGTTATGTCTGTGTTAGATGACAGGAACATATGTGTGTAGCCCGTCGTACTAGTATTGTAGCTTTTAATATGTTCTTATTTGTCATGCAGACTGCGAGTTGGAGTAACAAAGAAGTTCAATGGAAAATAACTGAAGCTGAGCTACGATTAGAAGTTACTAAGCTGAAGAAGGTACACTCTAAGAGTTTGTTGTAACGTGGTCACTCTTGTCACTTTGTTTTGTGCTTGGACAGATTAAGATTACTAGTAACTAGTCGAGTCTGGAATATTAAGTTGGTTCGTTACTCTTAAAAGGGAGCTCAGTTTGACTAAGAGTTCCCATTATAATTTCCCTCCCAACCTAAGATTATATTTATTTTTGTTTTTTTTTCTCATAAAATTGTCGCACATGTTTCTCTAGTTAGCGTCATGGCTAGAATTTTTGTTTTTGCAGAAAATAGCTAATATGGAAAGTACGACTAAGGGTTCGCAAAGCCAGTCTAATGTGGCTTCTCAGGAGAAATATATACCTGGTAATCACACAATAACATGCCCCTTTTTTTTGTTTTCTTCCTCTTGAAATTCTCTGCGTCTAAATAGTTGTAAGTGCACGCCTGCAGCTCATAATATCTACCAAGAGCATCATGGACAGTCACCTTCTTGCAGCTTCAGACATCAGGTGTGGCTTAGTGCTCCTTCAGACACATTGTTTTGGTTTAGTTGAAGTATTGTTTGTTTTGCAATTGTGTTGATGTGTATTATGCAAATTATAAAGTTCGTTACCATCCATTTTTCGTAGGGAGATCTGCTAATAAACGGTGGCCGTATATTTGACATAGATGGTGGTAGACAAATATTATTATATGCCCGTAGGCTCTCAGGCGTTGGTGGAACGTTTGTGCTTACGCAAGTAAGCTTTTTTGTTTTGCCTCTCATTTTTCTTTTTTATCTTATACCAGTAAAATGATGCACTATACGACCTTTTTTTTTAATATATTGCAGATGAGCCTACATTCGCCTTGTGAGATTGATGATATTTTGTTGCCTCGTACCACTAGAGCAATTAAAGATCTTCACCTTTCCCCTCACAATAATGGGCTTGCAGTATTTGGGTCTCTAGGAAAAAAATTATCTGTTATAAGCTTGGAGAGCCACAATACTGTCTTATCTTATGATCTACCGGCTGCACCTTGGTCTTGCTCGTGGGATCTCAAAAGCTCTCACCATATTTATGCTGGACTACAAAATGGAATGGTTTTGATATTTGACATGCGTCAAACCACGGGACCTTTCGCATCGATGACAGGCTTAACAACCAATCCAGTTCATACTGTCCATCATCTCTCTGGCAATTCCACTCCAACTTCTGATGTCCGTACCCTCTTATCTGCTTCTTCCATCGGGCTGTGTCAGTGGAACATTAGTGGTAGCGAGGGAAGGTAGAGGTCACACATCACAGAAGTTGAAGAATTTTATCATTGCATTTTTGAGGCTCTAACATGTTATAATTTCGGTTTTTTTTTCCTTTGTCTAGCCCATCATTAGTTTCGGAAACGGGAAACCCAGGTGTATGCATATCCTCCTCGTACTGTCCCCGCAGCAATCATATAGTAGCTTCTTATAGACCAAGAGTTGGATCATCTGATGATACAGTCCCGACTCAGCCCTCATTGACTCAAACAGGAGTCAGTAATAGTAATAGTAATGGTGTAGATGGATTTCATGTTTGTCACAAGAGAAGAGGTGTTGATTCGTATTACCAGAAACTATCCTCCACACAAGCTATTGTAGATCCCATCCGTTTGCCAAGAACAGCGATTATAGACTTTGGTGGGGAAAGGAAACAACTTTTTGCATCTTGTGACGAGTCCACTCGGGAGCTCATCTTGCAAGATCCTTCGACTTTTACTATTTCTCAACGGTTGCCATTGTCAAGTCATCTTCCGCTTCAAGATGTGAAATACTGTCACGTCAATGGTTCGGATCTGCTCGGTCTCTTAACGGATGATAGATTGCAGATTCTTAGGAACGAATCTCCATGAAGATTAAAAAAGATTGATAGTCTTGCAAGGATGGTGTTTGTTGAAGAGAAAACATGTATGTAAAGCGGCTAACTAGTCTATCTATCTTTTGTAATCTGGAGATGCTATAGAGTAGCGAGCCATTACTTAAATATTATTATCTTAGTTATGAACCTATTGCTGCAATGCAGCCTGCTCCTTTTTTGTATATACGTATTACTTAAATCAGTTTTTTTTTCTTTATCACTGGTGGATTAAGTAAATCTGTAAATGAGAATGAAAAAGCATGGAAAAAGAGACGTATTTATATGACGCACAAAAAAATTGACAGAATTTTCCAAATAGATGAAAAAAATCCGACCTGCCGGAATCGAACCAGCGACCTAAAGATTACAGCTACTACTACAGTCTTCCGCTCTACCAACTGAGCTAAGGTCGGTTTTGTTAAGCTACTGATAATAGTTTATTATATACGTTAATAACTTGTTGGAGAATCTAATCAAGTCCTGATTATAAGAAGGATAAAGAAAAGGGAATTAGAAAAGAAGACATTGATTCCGATTGGATTCTGCTTTTTTCTTTTCACGTTTCCGATTGTTTCTGGAACTTTTTGTGAGCCTAAGGTTTATCTCTCTCTTCTAGTCGTCGATTCTGGTCATCGAAGATTCCAATCAGCTAAGGTTACATTCATCTCTCTCTCTCTCTCGTTGTCTTGGTTTTGATTTTGGCAGATTGTGCTTGGAATCAACAGTTTCGGTTATTCGATATATGAGTACTGTTAATTCTAGGGTTCTATCACTTTCCTCTTCGGATCTTTTGCCTATGGGTTCCAGAATAAAAGTTTTAGGGTTCTTCTTCCCTTTATTGCGAATTAAGTCATATGCATTGCCTCTGATTGTGCGAATCATGTTGTAGTTCCAATCTTTCTCTTAATACGATGAGAATAATTGTAGTTAGTTGCTAATGAACCTTGGTTTAACAATCTGTAGGTAAAGTGCTATATCTCGTTTCCCCTGTCTCGGTTCAAGCTTTCAAGAGAATTGTGATTGATTCTATAAGGGCTCTTTGTCAGTACAATGGAAGCTAATAAGGAGCCTGGTAATGTGTCAAGTAATTCGAGCAATGATAAAGAGAAGTCGTCTGAGGAGATCTTTGTCAACCATGGTAAGCTTTAACACTCTTCACAATTGTTAAGGAAAAGGGACTGTCTCATCAGGTTAATTCGTGTCAAGATTAATGCTTTGTTCTTCTGGTCAGCACCAATATTGACTCAGTTTCTTTGAAAGAATGTGAAATATAAACACATGATCTTAAATTTTGATTACCCTTTATTGATTGTGCAGCCGAGATTGCGTGGCAAGAGATGAGAAAGAAGTGGGTTGGTGATCCGTCTAATAGGACTTCAGAGATGCCTGATGAACCTGTAATTGGGTACTTTATTTATTGCTCAGCGCTTTGAGATCTTTAAGCTTCATGGCTTACATATATTAAACTTCTTTTCCAAATCAAAATCTTTTGTAGTTTCAACGCTACCTATGAAGACTTGCTCACATCCAACACTCCTTTCAACAAGCCGATCCCTCTAGCTGTGAGTTCCTACACTTCTCCAAAAACATTTACTCTCTGCTTAAGTTGGTTTTTGTCGTCTGTTTCCTTTGAGAATAATCTCTTGTCATAGCTATCAAACATCTCTTTCAACCCTCACTGGTGTGGTGTTAACTTTGTTGCAATCTTCTTTGTAGGAAATGGTGGATTTTCTGTTCGATATCTGGCACGGGGATGGTCTTTTCGAGTAGGTAACAGAGAGGGGATTCTCAGTATTCTTGGTACAGAAATTTAGTTGCAGGATGGCTCTAATCCATTTAGGTTTAAAGGATCAAAGTCCTTTATCTTTAGAAGAAACTCTTGTTTTTTCCATTGACTTACCATGAAGATATATAACTAAATTAGGTTCTTTTGAGATTCTCTTCCATGATAAATTCACCAAACCTGTATCATGCTTCTGATGCCATTTGGTTCTTTTCTTTAAGATTGACACTTTAGTAGTGGAATTTAAAAGAAACGGTAGAGACGAACTTTGGGATTGGGTTAAGAAAAACGTGTATGATCTTGATAAGTGCGACTGCGTTTGGTGATTGCTTGCGATTGTGTATTTAGGAGGTGTCGAAACTCGAAACGCACTCACTCAAAAATTTCCCATTGAAAAGTCAAAAAGAAATTCGTTGACCGTGACTCGTGAAAATAAAGCGTCTTAACTCTTAATAATTCAATAATTGTTCTATAACAAGAAAAGTCTTAACCAACAAAATTACAAGGATTAGTTGGCCAATGATGGTCCTAGATTTTGAATCATTTTTTTGTATAAACATACGGTAGTTCAAAAACCTGCAAGTTTAAGGAGCTGCAATGCCACTATTGTAGTATTTGATCTGAGTTAATTATAAAATAAGCATTGGTTTTGAGGTTCAATGTATATGAAAGAATTTGCAGACGAGCAAAATACATAAAATTTGCTTTCCGTAAAAAAAATGCAAAAATTTACAGAGTTACTGTTAGACCACCATTATTGGTGGTATTTTAGCCAAATCTTAAGATAAGATTTGTAAAGAAAAAACTTAAATATAAGTGTAAAAACTCTTTTATAAGAGCTATTTCTTCACAAATCTTAGCTTAAGATTTGGCTTTAGATACCACCAATAATGATTACCAATAATGATGCTCTTAAGTCTCTACTCTCTCAGAAGTAGATAAATCGAGAAAAAAGATGGAGATGGAGAAAAAGAGACGGTGAATGAGATTTAGATTAGTAACAAGCATCATCATCATCACACAGAGATTGATAAGTGTAGATAAATTCAAACCTTAGATCCTGGTACTATTAACAATCTTCGACTTGGGAGACTCCCTGCCATTAAAGGTAAGTTTAGCAGATTATTCCATTTCTCTAAATCCTGTTTCTCTATTCAACTCTTTGTGTATATTCTATATGAATGTATGTATTATATATATACTGTAACACATATTGGATTCTGCTTTTTCCTTTTCACGTTTCCGATTTCTTCTGGAACTTTTGAGAGCCAACGTTTATATCTCTTCTAGTCCTCATCGAAGATTCCAATCAGCTAAGGTTACTTCTCTCTCGTTGTCTAGGTTTCGATTTTTCCAGATTGTGCTTGTAGTGAATCATCTCTGTATCCTGCTCCTTTGACGGAACTCTTGAAAACCCATGAACAATTTCATTTTCTTATTCATCTCTCTCTTTCTTTCTTTTTGTTTCAGAGATGGCTGCCAATAAAGATGAATTCTCCGTCAAGCAAATCTCTCCAAAGCTGGGAGGAGAAAGAGGAGCTCGAAACCCTTACGGCCCAACTTCTTTACACGACCTCGTCGAACAGATGGAGTTTCTTTACGTAGATGTAATCCGAGCCATCAAGAACTCTGATGTAGACCCTGGACCATGTGACCCCGTCGTCGAAATCACTCTCGGAAACTACAAATCCTCTACCAAAGATCTGCCAGTTGGACCAAATATGGATTGGAACCAAGTCTTTGCTTTCGACAAAACCAAAGGTGATGTCTTGTCGGTTACTCTTAAAGACCGTCTGACCAATACCGTAATAAACAAGTCCAACTTCAAGCTGGCCTCGGAAATTCCGACTAGGGCTCCTCCCGATGCAAGAATCGCGCCTCAACGGTACCCTTTGCGTAATACCAAAACCGGTTTTTACTTGATGATGTCAGTTTGGTTCGGTACACAAGTTGATGAGGTTTATCCAGTGGCTTGGTTCTCAGACGCTTCTGAAGTGAGCACTTGCGTGATCAACACGCGACCTAAGGTCTACCTAGCTCCAAGGCTCTGTTATGTTAGGGTTACCATTGTTTCTGGTCACGATTTGATTTCCACGGATAGAAACCGGACTCCTTCGGTTTATGTGACAGCTACTCTAGGTCAAGTCACTCTAAAAACGGAAGTTTCTTCCGGGACGAACCCGTCATGGAACAAGGATCTAATCTTTGTTGCATCAGAGCCGTTAGAAGGAACTGTCTACATTAGGTTAATAGACAGAGTCGACGATCAACACGAAGAACGCATAATAGGGAAGTTAGAGAAGAAGCTCTCAGAGATGACTCCGCTCAAAGTTCCAAGTTCCGCACCGGCTTTGTTCTACGACATTGAGGTCGAACCAGCAGGTGATTCTAGGAGGTTCGCCAGCAGACTCAAGATGAAACTAGCCACTGATCAAGCTTATCACGTCGCTGAGGAAAGCATTCAATACTCGAGCGACTATAGACCTTTTGTTAAAGGGTTGTGGCCATGTCTGCTCGGGAAATTAGAAATTGGGATTTTGGGTGCGACGGGTTTAAAGGGAAGCGACGAGAGAAAACAGGGCATTGACAGTTATGTAGTGGCTAAATACGGGAATAAATGGGCCAGGACTCGAACCGTGGTTAATAGTGTCACACCCAAGTGGAACGAGCAGTATTCGTGGGATGATTACGAGAAGTGTACGGTATTAACCCTTGGAATCTACGACAATCGACAAATCTTTAAAGAGGATCAGGCGAACGATGTTCCGATCGGGAAAGTGAGGATTTCATTGAACCGTGTAGAAAGTGACTGGATTTATGCTTGCTCGTATCCAATTCTGAAGTTGGGAAGCAGCGGACTGAAGAAAATGGGAGAGCTTCAGCTCGCGGTTCGCTTTGTTTATGTTGCGCAAGGGTATGCACGGTATTCAGCTCCTTTCCGTTGGTTGTTACCGAAAGCTCATTACAAATCTCCATTGTCGGTGTATCAGATCGAAGAGATGAGAGCAGAAGCTGTTAAGATTAACTGTGCGAATCTTGCGAGAACAGAGCCGGCGTTGAGAAACGAGGTCGTGTGGGATATGTTGAAGCCGAAGAGTAAGAGTTTCAGTCTGAGAGTAACCAAAGTTAATTGCGAGAGGTCATAGAATCTTTAGGGCACTATACGGTTGGTGTGGTTGGTTCTTAGCGAATACCAGATACTCAACATGTGATATGCGGAAAGTTGCTGCGCTTGCTTTCTTTGATCTATTTCTTTATTGGCCCTCTTTGATAGTTTGGTTGGCGATTTACTTAGTTGTTGTGCCTTGCATAGTACTTGTAGGTCTTTCGGGATTACACAAGTTCCTGACACGAAAGTTTTGGAACAAGAGAGAAAATCCTCGTTCTCCATTGATTGTCAACGACTTGAAGCTCTGGAAACTCGAATCGCCAAACCTAGATGAGTTAGAGGAAGAGTTTGACTCGTTCCCGTCGTCGGTGAGCGATGTGAACATTCTGCGGATGAGGTACGATAGAATAAGGATGGTTTGTCAGAGACCGATGATATTACTGGGCGATGCTGCGTCACAAGGTGAAAGGCTTTACGCTCTCTTAACGTTTAATGGCGATGATCAATTGGCTTCGTTTTACTGCTGGCTCATATGTGTTTTGGTCGCGCTCTGCTGGTACAATATACCGATGTGGCTTTGGTCTCTCTACCCTATCGCATATTGGCTTAATTTCACGCCCTTACGCAACGATATGCCCTGTGGAGTCAGCAACTTCTTCCGAAGATTGCCCACAAACGAAGTATTGTTCTGATGAATCTCTCTCTCTCGCCATGAGTAGTAACACGCGGATTCTTGGGCTTTTCTATTTGGACGGCTCATATTTATCTTTTGGGCCTTAGTGTTTGAAGCCCATTATTAGTGTCCGAGACAAATTATTTTTTATTTTTTTAAAAAAATCATTGAAATTTATTTATTTTGATTTCTCAGATTTTTGGTGGGTTTTAGATAAATTTGGTGTGGCAATAAAAAATTGAAACTTTGGAATAACGATAAATAAAAATAAAAAAATTCCATTTCTCGAGAAGAAGAAGAATCTGCTCTGCTCTCGTTTCTGTTTTTCGCTCTCCGGCCAATCTACTAAATAGTTCGGACGTGATTCTCGAGATAAAGGTAAGCTTTAGCTCCTAAATCTTTGGATTACTCAATCTGACTGCAGATACTCCGAAATTTGGTTTCGAATTGCAAAAGCACTTCCGTAGACTTTGACATCCTCGCATTTTGGGACCTTTTCAGGAGAGAAAGAAGAAGATGGAGATCGATAAAGCGATCGGAGAAAGTGACGATAAGAGGTTGAAGACTAAGTACAATAACGCCATCTTCGTCATTAAAAGAGCTCTTGCTCTTTACTCGTGAGCTCTCTCTCTCTCTCATTCTTCAGATTCATTTTCAAAACTTACTTGGTGTGTGGTTGTTTGATATGCTGCTCGAGATTTAAATTCTTGACCATTTGGTAGGATGCTGTTATTGGAATTTAAACGTTGATAGAGATATTTTCTGGAATTTGACAAGATCATTGATCTCAAATAAAGTTACTATTAGTAATATTATGGTACTAATGATGTTTCAATGATTGGATTTGACAAGATAGATAGATAGATAGATATAATCAGTTATAGTTGTTGTCATTCTAATCCAATAGCGACGTTTTGTATCGTGATCATTAAATGCATTTTACTCTTACTGACTTGTGCAGTATTGAAGAGGTCGCCTTTAGTTTCAATGGAGGAAAAGACTCCACTGTAAGTTACAACTCTTCCCTTCCAAAAGTCTCCTTTTTGGATGTTTTCTTTTTTTCCCCCCACTGTTTCCTAAGTAATAATAATGACTCATGATTTTAGGTACTGTTGCACCTTCTTAGAGCTGGTTATTTTTTGCATAAAAAAGAGCAGACTTGTTCTAATGGTGGTCTATCAAGTTTTCCAGTCCGGACCATTTATTTTGAGAGCCCTTCTGCCTTCACTGAAATCAATGCTTTTACATACGATGCTGCTCAAACGTAAGAATAGTTCGTTCTATTCCTCTGTGTATGATATTTTCTGCTGGTTAACTGATCATCTTATTCTATCTCGGCAGTTACAATCTGCAACTTGATATCATTCGCCAGGATTTCAAATCCGGGTTGGAGGCATTATTAAAGGCTAACCCTATCAGAGCTATTTTCCTTGGCGTCCGAATTGGTGATCCTACTGCGGTTAGCTTCACTTCAAATCTTTAATCTCAAGATCCAGATGCAAATATTTTGTGATAGTAAAATGATTGATTACTTCTTAATGCATTTTTTCAGGTTGGTCAAGAGCAATTCTCTCCTAGTTCACCTGGATGGCCTCCCTTTATGAGGGTGAATCCTATATTGGATTGGTCCTACAGGTTTCTCTTTCTCAGTAATCATATCTTCTTATTGCTTTATCTGTTAAAATCTTATTATTACTTATGTTTTGGTATGCGTGACGTGCAGAAAATTTTGAGCACAATTGTGCTGACATATATTTTGTATAATGATAAAGTCTATTAAACTATCAACTGGTGGTCACTGTAATTGGTACACCCATAATATGATAGAGCAACCCAGATAAAGTCTTTAGAAATTTAAAAACTAAAGCAAATTTTACAGTGCTGTGATCTCTTTTCCTCATTTGATCTTTATTATTCTGACTTTTTTCTTTAACTTTTCTTATGCAGAGATGTTTGGGCGTTTCTCCTAACTTGCAAGGTCAAGTATTGCAGTCTTTATGACCAGGGGTAAAAGTCCTCCTCCACTGTTTTCACTTTAACAAGTTTTTCATACTTGACCAATCCGTCTTATATTGAGTTTCTTTTCTGAATATACAGATATACATCAATTGGGAGCATTCATGATACGGTTCCCAACTCATTATTGTCTGTTAACGACACTAGTAGTAAAGAGAAATTCAAACCTGCTTATTTGCTTTCTGATGGGAGATTAGAAAGGGCAGGGAGAGTCAAGAAAATTGCTTCACTGAAAAAAGACGTAGATACCGAATCACAGAAACACGAGGTGCTTTTGGCCTCAGTAATTGCTGTCGGCGATGAGATTCTGTAAGTCATTAATTCTTACTATCAGGCTCTGTACTTGAAAGTATTTATGTTGAAAGAACATTATGGCATGCTAGATATATATCAAGCAATGACAGTAGACTTAGGCCAACCATATGTTGAAAAGGGCCCTGCTTGGTTACTTATATACTAAGTGTGATGAAGTTCTTCCGACCCATTTATCTGTTCCATAGCTCAGGTCTGGCACTGTTGAGGATCAATTAGGACTGTCTTTGTGTAAGAAGTTGACTTCTGTCGGTTGGTCGGTGCAACAAACCACTGTCCTTCGGAATGATGTGAGTGAGATTTACTCATTGTTTTTGTTGCATCAGTTTTCACTTATGGATTCATGTTAATCAGAGAATTTACATTAATCTCTATTATTGCTTCACTGTGTTTTTTTTTATTAGATAGATTCTGTATCCGAGGAAGTTGACCGCCAAAGGTCTACGAGTGATATGGTAAGTACTCTAACATATGATCATAAAATCAAAATCAAAGAGAGGTTTTGTTGTGGAAGATGTGCTTGACAGATTTCGTCTGATTGATTCTTTGGAAGGTATTCATATATGGAGGAGTTGGTCCTTTGCATTCAGATGTTACTTTGGCCGGTGTTGCTAAGGCATTTGGAGTTCGCCTGGTACGTATCTCTTTTATATTAGTGCAAACTCATGGTTAAGATATGTGCCTTAACATCTCAATGAATGTGGGTGTCAACAAGTGAAAAAGCAATCACCACTCAATTGTAATGTGAGAAGCTGATACTGCCATTTATTCAGGCACCTGATGAAGAGTTTGAGGAATACCTTAGGCATCTTATCAGCGACCAGTGCACAGGTGACAGGAATGAGGTGAGTTCGGTCTTGAGCATAATAGTTTTTATAGATCTTCAGACAAGATAAGCTAAAACTATATAATTTCTGTATATATGTGGGGCCAACTTCATGCTTATGATTTGCGTAATATCCAGAAGGTTCCTCACCAAGTTGGTTGCTTTTCTCATTTCAGATGGCTCAGTTACCGGAAGGAATTACAGAACTACTGCATCATGAAAAGCTTTCTGTGCCATTGGTATGTGCTCTCAGAACTCCATTCAAAGTAAATAACGTTTCAGCATTATTTCCATACCCATCTGATCGTTGGTCATTTGGTGTAGATTAAGTGCCGCAATGTGATTGTTCTTGCTGCTACAAACACTGAGGAGCTCGAGAAAGAGTGGGAATGTCTGACGGAACTTACTAAATTGGGTGGAGGTTCACTCATAGAATATTCGTCGAGGCGCTTGATGACATCTTTAACAGATGTATGTTTTGCTTTCCATCTCGCCTTTTCTTTCGCCATGGCTTGCTTTGAGCTGATTAAACAAACAATTTGCCAGTTTTCATGCAAACATCATTGTTTGAACCAAGAGTTGTATAATTCTTGATAGATGGGTGGCTTGCTTTGAGCTGATTAAACATTCACTATCATTATGCAGGTTGAAGTTGCAGAACCTCTGTCCAAACTAGGTCTCGAATTCCCAGACATATATCTTGGTATAAAATCTTTGACCTGTCTAATATTATTTAACTGTAAGAGCATCCAACGTATGTCTTAACCGCAATCTTCTTCTCAGGGTGTTACCGGAAATCTAGACAAGGTCCTATCATCATCTGCTTAACGGGAAAGGTACAAATATACAAGATCTGGTTTCATGTCTTTCCTCATTTTCCGAGGCTGACAAGATTTTGTTAATTTGTTTATACAGGATAATGCACGGATGGACTCAGCTGCACAGGCACTACGCAAGAAATTCAAGAAAGATGTGTTCGTAGAAATCAAGTAGACACAAGTTTAAGAACCGGTTGAGAAAGAGACACAGCTTCAATGGTCCACTTGAATGGCTTCTATGTACCGGTCACAGAACCTGAGAGGAAGTAACTGAGAGGATAGGATCAGAATCTGACACTTTTTAAGGAAACTGGAAGCAGTTATTGTGGCGTAAACATATTTATCATAACCTATAAAATTGAATGTATCACTCTTATCAGTTATCAACTCTAAATAATGAAATTTGTAGGAAAGTAACCCATAAGGGTTCTGCTTTTACACATTTTGTCTTGAACGGTTTAAGCATGATATGCTTATGTTGCATTCTAAGGGACTTGAAACCTTATAAATGTATTATTTTACCTTAAATTACAATTTTGTACAGAGTCTATCCCTAAGCTTCAAAGAATAAAAGCAAAACATCGTAGACTTAAATTGAAGAGGCTAATAAACCTTTGAAATGTTTTGCTCTGCTCTTTTCACCTGTTTAAGCCTGCACCGATCATCTGGAGTGAATTCGACTCGAAAAATCAGTAAAGGCAAGAGATCATTGGCTGTCTACTTTGAGAATGTTGTTTGAGATATGTCCTCTTGTAACCGAATCTTTTTGAGGATCCGTTATCCATTGCCCGTCCACGATGAACTTTATCTCATATGTACCGGGATATAACCACAGTAATGTCGACCAGCATTTCTGTTTCCTGCCAAAAAATTCAGCAGAAATGCATACTTATGTAAGCAACATTACCCAAATGTTAAAAGAGTCCTTCACATGTTCATCATCAGAAGACAAATATTCGACGGAAGTAGAAAGAGTCGGGACCAATACTAACCCTATTGACTTGGATGCTTGTAGTTCCATTCCCACTCGGTGTTGCCACCCATTGAAACTGCCAGTCACTTCCACAGCGTTACCATCTCCGCAATATTCAATCACAACCTGAAGAAAAAATCACTTTAATAGTCTTGGCTTTCAGTGGTAAGAGTGCAATTATGGCTCTGGCTCTGGAATTGTATTAATACTTGATAGTATAAACTGTAACCAAGACAAAACAGTAATTACGAAGCAGTATTAAGCTACCTCTTGCAATCCTGAAAGACTTTCCTCAGCTTCTTGCAATTCAACTTCCTTCTCTGAGATAAGCATTTGGGCCTTTTGGATCTCTGTTTCAGCCTGTCTTTGGAGAACTGAAAGAGACAGCTGAACCCAGGAAATTGGAGATTAGGACACAAACAAGTATCAGCCTTTGCAAGAATATGTGAGAGTAGTATCTTACCTTTTCTTTTTCAATCTGCTCTTTCAGCCTTGACAACTCCAGCTCTTTTTGATCCTAACCATGCAATCAATTATCAACAAATTTAGTTAGCAAATTTTAATTTATCGGGTCCACATATTGAGAGAAAGCAATCAATGTACCAGCATGAACCTCAGCCGATCAATTTCAACCTGATTTTCCCGTTTCCTGGTCTGTATCATATCAGAACAAGGTTCTATGAGCATGGATACAAAACATAGTTAAAGTTCAATGACTTAAAGATCAATTTGCGAGAGTTCAATGAGAAGGATCTTTCAAGACCTCATGATGTGGATCCGTGTCCAAGCCAACACTCCCATCTCTCTGATCACTATTCCTGTGAAAGAAAATTTAGAAAGTCAGAGATGTTGAAGTGAACCACGAGAAATTCATATCGACTCAAACTCCTAGGATACCTACTCCAGGCTTTCAGTCAAGAATGGTTTATGCATTGCTCAAATTCTAATGATATAAGTACTTAACATAAGGAAATATGAACAATACAACGAATGTTTTAAGCTAGGATGTAATGTCCAGGACCACTTATAAAATGCAAATAATGATCAAGAGTAACAGACTTGACCTTCATGGTTAGACTCACCTGTCAGAGCTATTAACTTCTGTAGCATGGATTATCTCCTTCAATGCTAGGGCACTTCCATTTAGTGGTGTACTCATAATTCTCGGACCTCCAAGACTGTCTCCTATGTACTCACCACCTTTGGTTGTTTCTGAACTTTCTTCAGGACAGCTTTCATTGGGTATGTCATTTTCATCAGCTGACACAAATTCCAACTATCAATTATCTATTTCACCATAGGGGTAAAGTTTTACTACAGAAACATGCATGAATAATGAAGATATAGAAACGGCATGTCATCACATATACACATATACATAGATGCAATCAAAGCAAGAAGAATTAAAGTAGGCTTCAGGAGATCGAACATACCACCAACTGTATCCAAGTATCCATTCTGAATAAATCTGGTTGTTTTTTCTTCTATGCTTGAAGTGCAAGAAGAAAGCCCTGACATCCAATCATTATCCTCAGACTCAACTAAACTATCATCAGCACTACCAGAACGATTTGCAGCAATATCATCAATCTGCTGATTCTGAAAATTCTCTACATTTGTCATGGTATTCTCTGAGGTCAGATCATACGAGGATCCAGTAGCAATGTCAACATGTTTGATGGAATTGAGATCTGGACTAGTGTAATGATTAGAGGTAGGACTGGTGTAATGATCAAACGTAAGAGAGAAATCTTTGTCCACATCGTTGACCTCCTCATCCTCTGTCATCGAAACATTGCCTGCTTCTATGTCAGGACAGCTTGAAGTATCATATAAATCTTGAGAATGGTTTGCAAATACTGAAGCTTCAGACGATGAGTTTTCAATGTCAGCTATCTCATTGAGCTCCACACTCTCAATCTTGAAAATTTTTTCTGTGATTTCTCCTGAATGATTACTGTCACCCAAGTTAGAAAAAGAGTTTTCCAAGCTCAAAACTCCAGCCAGTGACGATTCATCTTTACTCAAACTTCCTTGTTTTTCAGCCTCCTTACTTAAATCTGTTGACGAATCTTCCAAACAAGCTCGGCTTCCTCCTGTTTCAATGTTGGTATTATTATCCTCAGAGTCAGCGACTAGCTCGTTACAGTCTTCCTCCATACCAGAGTTTGCAACAAGTTCCTTGATGAATTTATAGCCTCTTCGTCTTACAATGTTAGCAAGATCAACTCTACAAAAATGTTCCCACAAACCAAAACTAAAATTAAAAATCAAGAGTTTCAGAAGCAATCCCTAGAAATCAAAAGAGTGTTTAACTAGTGAACGTCATTAAACAGTTTACTAGACTGCTAGAAATTTAACAAAATCTGCAATTTTGGAATTTGGAAATCGGAACCTTCCATGTGCGGAGAGTTCCTTCATGGACGGCACGTGACCTTCAGGAAGCCCAGCCAAAGCAACGAACTGCATAATCTCACTCCGAAGCTCCTCATTGCTCTTCACTCTCTTACGAACTCTGTTCAAATTCAATTCAAGCAGACCAATTAACCAAAACAATAATTGAAGTACGTCTGCTGTCTCCAATTTTCCACAGATCGAAGCAAAAACCAAAAAAAAAAACGACGAGAAATTTCGAACCTGGTTTGTTTGGTGGAACATGCGAAACAGATAAAACTATGCTTCTTCGTGGAATTCAAGTACGAAACAAAAAGTTGAGGCTGATGATAGTAGAACGATGGTTTCCGAAATTCGAAACAAGGGAAGGAGATAGAGAAAGGTATCTGAGAAATCGTCGCCATGGCCGGACTTTCTCAAGCTCCGATGTTCCCAGCATTTATTAACATTCAGACCGAATTACATGAAACAGAACTACATTTCTAATGATATGATTGATATGGTAATATTTTAACCGGATTTCGGTTCAACAAAACCGGAAATCGATTAGTTCAGTTTCGTAATTTCCAAAATTGAAGTCCATAACCGGGTTTCCGAATAACAGAACCGAACATGGACTAATCCAAATGGTTAATAAAATTCATTTCTACACCACAGAGCAAAGTGTTTTTTTTTTCCTATGGCAAAGATTCTTAAAATCGCTAAACCCGACAAGGATCCTAGATTCGATAAACCACCGGTACATTTACCGCTAAACAGACTATTCGTCAAAAAACCAGGTAAAGTTTTTCAAGAGCTACTTTACAGTTTTACAGAAATTGTACAAGGGGCCTTCATACGTGTTTCAATTCTCCGGCTTCATGCTGGAGTTCATTATCCCTGGAAGAGACGGGGATTTCACTGGAGCAGTATCAGCGCTGGAAGTAACGTTGTTAGTCTCAGGCATAGGAATGATTTGTAGCTGAGAATGCTGCTGATGTTGTTGCGATTGAAGATGAGTCTCGTACATATCCAGCTGCGGTGTTGGACCTGTGCTGGGGCCTTTGTTAGGGTTTTCTGGCGTGAAATTGTGACAAACCAGCTGGCTGTTGTTCCGACCGTTTGGTTGTTGCGGCGGTTGATCACAAAACTTCATAGTCTTGAGGACAAAATTGTCGTCGTGGAGCTCAAATGGAGTGCTGCAAATAGTGAAAACAGTTGTCACAGTGTCAGTAATCGGTTCCATAGATATATTAGCTGAAAAGAGATCAAATCTGGTGTTTGGATTTTACCTGTTGAAATCAAAATGCACGAGCTGCATATCTTCTGATATCTCCACTTCTACTGTTGCGTGAGGACGAGTCTGGTGCAGAGAAACAACAACAATCAGGTGATTTTTTCATTTTTCTGAGGTTTCCTTGTGGATCAATCTAAGATCATACGAAGCTGTTGGTGAAGTTTACCTGGACAAGGATAAAAGGAAGAGCAACACCGCCACTGGGAGCATTTCCTGAGCTATATAAGTGCTCATTTCTCTGTATCAGATTCTGAAGGCCTACATACTTTCAGACATACACAGAGATGATAGAAGGACCATGTAAGAATCTATGATAAAAGTAACAGGAAGCAGATAAGCCGAGAGTATCGATGATGTTCATTACTTGTTCTTCCAGTTCTTGGGAATATGCAGTTTTCTTCTCAATTCTGTTCCTAAGTGAGAGTCGTTCGTTCTGCAAAACAAAATAATTCAAATTCAGGAAAATTCTCTAAACAAGCTATGGAACATCTGCACATAGAATATGTGGTTGAAACCTTTAATTCTTCAATGTCGCTTAAGCTTGTCCGAGGAAGACCTCTCCATTGAATTTCTTTTTTATCCTTGGATATTATATCCATAGCCATGAGGACGTTTAAAGCATCATATACTCTTCGTCTTATGTTTTTCTCATCATACTGTTGCTGGTAAAACGTTTTCACATGATATAATTTCATCAGAGTTCACAACGAGTATTGCACACGTTCCAGGGTAGAAACTATCGAAGAAACGCATACCTGATCAGGGGATGTTCCATCGTTATTTGGAAGTGCAAATTCAGCAACAAGCTCGTCTGCAACCTGAAAGTACTATCACCTGTTAGATACCGTATTACAGAGCTACACGTTTGCAGTACTAATCATGAGACAAATTGATATTCCCATATGTGATCTTGACAAGTGTTTAATCACACTGGTAAGCACAATAAATCAGTATCATCATATAACATAAACAGAAGTGAATGGATCTTGCAAAGCATAAATACTGTGAAGCTTTTTGTTTAAAAAGGAAACTACCGTACCTCATTGTAAGTTGTCCTTCCTTTGCTTTCCACCTTTTCACAAACTGAAAGGAAGGCCAGACGAACATAATATCAGTTAAATGTATAACCAATCTTAAGAGGCATTATCCACACAATTCATAGCTAGAAACTTGAAAGGCATTTAGATGAAAGCATAATAGGGGCAGAGAAAGAGATAAGACCTTTCATACTAAATTGACGTAGTCCTCTTCCAGTCTTATCTGGACCAGCCGCACGCTGTCCCCTCTTCTTCTTCTTAACACTGTAAATAGATTATATGATCAACTAAACTACACAGAACACATGTAACAACTTCCACACAAAAATTAACGCACAAAGACAATGGCCTAAACAGTATCTTTTGTCCCAATAAGGATAGGAAAGATGAGTATTCAAATATGCAGATTATTAGTAGATTTTAGACTAATACATATCAGGAGAGCCAAATTCAAGCTTGTAAAAGTATGATCCACACATCATACTTACATCTACTGGTTCAGTTTCATATATTCATTAAGCTCATAAAAGCAGCCATTGCAATAGAATGAAAACCCTAAAAATCGCTAAACCAAACATCACAATAAACACATCAAAGCCTTTTAATATAAAAATCACAGAATTGAGGTGGTTTACATACCCAGAAGCTCCTTGAGAACCAGCATCATCACCTTGAATGTCCAAATTATTCAGGCGTTGAAAAGTAGTGTCGCTAGTAGATGTAACAACGGTGATGGTTTGCTCACTCCGGCTCGACGGAGAGCCCATACTGCCGCTAGTAGACACAGATTGACCTGAAACCGCCGTGCCCCAAGACCTAGTACTAGGGTTATTGTTGTTATTATTGCTTTCATGGTGGTTGTGATTAGAATTAGACCCAGTAGTTGTCATTCTTCTTCCACCTAAAACTAACTACCGCGCTACTGGAGAATTCAATAGAAAACGAGAAAGAGATTTGTTAAAATTTGTCAAGGAAAGTTTCTGATTTTGACGAAAACCCAGATTTTGAGTACTGACCTTGAAAATCGACTTGGGTTTTTGGTTATTAACGAGAATTAGAAGCTTCAATAATGGCGGATCAACATTAGAATTCTTAGTGTGATACTACTCTGGAAAGGTGGTTTTCGCGGCGGAGAGTTAATGGATTTCGCCGGAGAAGGAGGAGGATAAGTCGATCGGGGTTGGGAGGCTTGTTATTTGTGCGATGGTGAAAAGATGTCCACAATGAGAGAGAGAGAGAGGGACCAAACTGACTCATAGGTGAAAAAAAAACAAAAAGTTAAAGAAGATAATTTTCTTTACTTTTTTTTTATTTTACCAAAAGATTAATTCTCTTTAGTGAAATTTAGGTCTTTTGTTAATCAGAATATAATACTGGAATTATCTTTTTATTTTTATTTTGGCTAAACACTAAAATTATCTTCGTCTTCTTCTTTTGTTGGCTAAATACTGGAATTATCTACCAAAATATGTTTATATGGCTTTAATAAGCATGAAAACAAATATAAAAAACATACATTGATACATCATAATGTAGATGGATGATCAAGTCAAAAAGTTAAAAACATGTGTGGTTGATACCACTAGTCAATCACATTCGATATGAATTTTCATTATATGAAATTTACTCATTCTAGTGTTGATAAGATTTGAGCTTTTAGGAAATATAAACATATCATGTTCATCCTCTTTCATTACTAAAACTGGAGCAAAAGAGTTTTTCTAGTTCCGAAGATTATGTGATAATGTAGCTTAAGGTTCACGAAAGGCACATTTTCTTTTCTTTTTAGCATTTCTCGGTTTGAAATAAAAATCACATGCCACATGTGGCTGATTCGAAGTCAAAAAGTATATTTTGTAAATCACTATTAGACGAATAAACGAGTATTGAAGATCCATCAATAAAATTCTTAATGAAACCTTTGAGGACAAAATAAAAATCCAATCTCAACTCAATTGCTTTTGAAAAAAAGGACAATTGAACAATTTGTTCAAGCCTTAGATACTACTACTCCAAGTCATCAAGTTTGACTTGAAATTGCTCACCTGAAGACAAAACCTTGACACTGACCGAACCAACTTCCCAACCAGAACCGGCCTTCTTGCGTTTACCCGAGCCGCTCTCTTGAACACCCATTTCAGCGGTTTACTCTCCAATACTAAATCAACGGTTTGCCCTTTGTCTTTAAGAGCGGTTGCAATGGTGGTTGCAGCTCCTTGGAGATCTTTGTCCAAAGCACACACGATGTTCTCTACTTCTTGTCCCAATTCTGGCAACAAAGCAGCTGTTAATTGATGTTTAGATTGCTAACCTTGTCTATAATGAAGCAAACTCTTCCAAACAGGTCTTCGGGTACACCATACTTTTTTAAAAATTCTTGTAAAACCTGTACAAGGAAGAAGTTATGGGAGATGTTAGCTACAGTGGATATTCAGATGCTGCAGATCGTGCAAAATAATCTCAACTCATGTTTAGCATTGCAAGTGAGTTACTTGGTTCTGTATCTAGAGTGTAAACCAAGAAACAAAATGATCATATCACATCAAAAGAGAACGTAAGCAAAAATACCTTGCGGCTTGAAACCTTAAAACCCACATCTGATGCAGTGATTCCAATTCGCTTGAAGAATGTCATTATAGATGAAATTAGTTCTGCTTCAGCCTAAAAGAAAAGGTTTGTGAACCAAATTAGCCGGCTTATAGAGACTTTAAACACAGATCAGGTTCATATAACAAAAAACTAGAAGGCCTAAAGTGATTAAAGGTATGAGAGATACATACTGTAACTTCAGGCACACCAATAATATCCATATTCCACTGGTAATGCTCACGTCGCCTTCCTCGTGTCATTCTCTCATATCTCCAACACTGCCCAACAGCAAACCACTTCAATGGAAGGGAAACAGATTTTCTGGACCAAAAAGAATATGGGAATCAACATTCTCACATCCTTACCTGATACAGAATTTTTACAAACAAAAATAAATAAACCGCTCATTGAAGAATAAGGACAATTCTCAAGGCTTGAGAGAAAATTCTGCATTAGTTACCCTTTCTGTATGACAAGCCTCGCTAAAGAAGGTGTAAGCTCAGGCCTCAATGCTACACGGCGATTACCCCTATCTTCAAAGCAGTAAAGCTACACAACAAGGTTGCAAGAGTTTAAGCTAAGGAACTAAATTCTTCCCCAAATTCTACCTAAACTGCAAGTAAAGATCCTAAGAATGAAGCTAAGTAAAACGAATGAAATCGAAACGTAGAAAGACAAACTTGGTCTCTAATCTCCTCCCCAGCTTTTCTGATGAACAATGCCTCCGTCTCCAGTACTGGAAAATCCACTTCCTCATACCCAAATAACCGTGAGACCTTCAAAGCAAAATAAACAGATAAAAGTGTCAAACTTTACGGACAGTATTCAAAATTTCATCGAACCAAAAGAAGAATTGCAGAAACAAAACATAGAGTTCATGTAATTCTCTGACCTCTTTGAAGTGGTTGAAGAGCCAGTTGCGGAGTCGCATATCCTCAGGAGGGAAATCACGAGTTCCTTTAGGAGGATTGACATCGATGTTCTGAAATTCTTCATTCACTACCAATGGAGCAACAATCGAACCTGACCTGCCTCCTCCATTGACCTTGCTCGCGGCACAGATAAAGCGCCTAGGGGTAGAGAACTGGCGTAGAGGCGAACAAGAAACGAAGTCAAGAAGAACAGGCCTAATAAAGCTGGAGCTCAATCGCGTCGTCACGATGTGAATTGCTCGCATCTCTTTTCTATTGTTGTTTGCTTCTTCAGCTTAGTGAGATACAATCAGCAAAACAAAGAGAAAAACAAGAGGAAAGACTCTATTTTTATCTCAAGTTTTGCAGTGTTGAAGAAGAATAGAATAGAGATTGTTTTGGTGAAAAACGAAACCCTCTAGATTCATCTGAGGGTTTTGATTTTTTCTCTTAGTCGTGGTTTGGGCGTCAATTTCAGTTACTTTGGGATATTAATGGTTTCTTTGACTTAGATAGACTTTGTTATAGACATGACATCTAGTTTTAATTAAGTCTAATATTATTTAACTCATGTAAATTATGTATGTGTTCACCTTTTTCTTCTAAACCTAATTTTTGCCGTTTATTCTAAACTTTTTTCTTAAAAATTATATTTCTACAATTTTTTTACTCTAAAATTTAAGAAAAAATTGTTGGACCTTGTACTTTTGCACCTCCAGCACTCCTTTAGAACGGCCCTAATTATAACACCCAAGTTACATAATTTAAAAGCCACTAATTAAGCTTCATCACTGGAGAGTTGCAAAACAGAGGTAAGAAGCAAAGAAAGGGGGCGGATTGATGACGTCATTAAGAGTGTTGGAGGAGAGTTCGTAGCAACTTGACGGAGATTCTGCCATCATCATCACCGTCGAAACTTATGTCTCCATTGTCACCATACAGTGCGATGAAATACGTGAAGAAGTGGGAAGGAAAACTCAGTCGTAAAGAAAAGATGAACGCCTAAATTTTTTGAAGAATACAATAGAAATGAATATTGATTCAGATTACGGTTACAAGAAGTGGAAGATGAAACGGCGAGGTGAAGAAGATTCTGAGTTGGAGAGAGCATTGATGATAATAGACGAGGAGATGGAAATATGGGCTAAGAAGAAAGAGGTTAAGGATGAGGTAGATGATGGTAAGGTGTGAGGTATTGAAGAGAAGATTGATTACTGGAAGGAGCAGCATGTTTACTTTGTCACAGAGTCTAAGTATTGGGAGATCATGTACGGATACTTAGGCGACAACGACCATCGACAGTTATCAAAAATTTGTTCGTTTGTCTGCCGTTGGATGCAACGACGAATCACAGCAACTATCAATCGCAATTTAAAGTGTTTTATTTATGAAATTTATGTGTTCCACCTTTATCTGATAAGTGTTTTAATTATGGAGTTTGATTAATGTTTTAATTATGGTCACGCTAATAACCTAAAAATTTGACTAATTTACATCTTTCGCTGAAAATATTATTTGAAAAAAAAAACTAAATTTTTTGTTCAAGTCATTGATGAGTTTAGGTTTTACCTTTATCTATATTTTTACACTTTTATTTTTCCGTCTATTTTCTACTTTCACTACATTACTCTAAAAAATTACCAACTGAACAAATAGAAATTCAAAAAAAAAAGAATATAAATATTAGTTGAGAAGAATTGTACAGAAATTCTACATGAAGCATGGTAGCAGAAATAGAGAATTCATTAAATTATTTGATAATGTAAGAATATTCTAATTGTGTTTGGTTGTAACTTGTATGGAGAATAGAGAATTAATTGTACATAGATATAAATTAAGATACAAAAACTTTTTTTCATTTATGAGAGTTTTGTTTTTGTTATGTAACATTTCATGTAAATTTTAACAACTTCATGTCACTAAGTTAATAATGTATTCCAATTTCATGTAGAATGCTTATTTGTCTCCGCCCTCACCACACACTGCGGTGAATCTGGAAACAAGATCCAGGAGGCTAAACGCCTCGAGTTCGTGAAGAGGACGGTAGCAATGAAGAATGAGTCCGAGTACTGGTTCAAGAAGTGGGAGATGAAGAAGCAGAGTGAAGAAGATTCTGACGTTGAGATTGCACAGATGATGTCAGAAGAAGAGATTGAAATTTGGGCAAAGGAGAAAGAAGCTGAGGCTGAGGGTGAGGCTGATGAGGGTAAGGTTTGGGGTTTGAAAGAGAAGACAGATTACTGGGAGGAGCGTAAAGTTCACTTTGTTACCGAGGCTAAGTATTGGGAGATCATGTACGGGTACTTAAGTTGATCAGACTAAGTGTTTCAGAGATGGACTTCATGTGTTCTTCTAGAACTATCTAATAATAAGTTTCTTAATTATGGAGTTTTATGTTTTCTTGTCTTAATTATGGAGTTTTATGTTTTCTCGTCTTAGTTATCGAGTTTCTATGTAAGTTTCTTAATTATCGAGTCTGAGTTTGTCTGTTAACTTCTTTAATGTATGCTTTCGTTTCTTATTTTATTTTCTCGATCTTGTTTACGAGTTGTGGATCATATCTTTTGCACCATCGTTTTGTCTCTCGCCATATCATCATGAGTTTCAGAGAACCATTTCCCCCACTAATCAAAAATTATGTTTTGTAAATATTGATGGAAAAAATATTCAAGATCCCTGAATATAATGATTCTTGATTGAAAAAAAAAAAAACCTTCCACGATCCAATTTTCAACTCAATCTCTTTAAAAAAAGTTTTAAGGACAATGAAATAAAAGGTTCATGTTAATGAAACAAACAACGGTTAATGTTAGAGACTACTCTTCAGTCATTAAAACTGCACACCTGAAGACAACACCTTGATTTTTATATTAGATTCTTGACTTGGCTGCAGCTCCAAAGCAAACACCACAATGTTCTATACTTCTTCTCCCAGTTCTGGCAACAAATCAAAGAGGAAAATAAGAACCAGATATTCAAAGGCAAACAGTTTTTCACTACAAGAACAACTACAGTTTTGAAAACTAAAAAAGGTTGACAACTACAATTTGTAATGTAAAAATATACATCTTATTGATCCTATGCTCATACGTTTTGTGGAAATAAAACAGTTTATTTGCACAAATAAACGGGAAGAGCTAGGAGCATTTCCCGAGCTATGCAAGTGTTTGTTTCTCTATATCAGATTCTGAAGGCCTACATATTTTTCAGACTCACACAGGATCAGATAAGAAAATATGATACAAATAACGAGAGGATAATAGCCGAACGTATCAGTGGTGTTATTGTCCACTTCTTGTTCTTTCCGGTCTTGGGGATATGCAATTTTCTTTTCAATCCGTCGAGCCTACAAAAATGAAACTCAAATTTAAAAGCAATTTATCCTAGCAGGTTAGAAAGTCACAAGGAGAATAATCACCCACAAAGCGAATAGGAGTAGTGAGCAATAACAAATAAAATAAAAAGACAAGGGAAGGAGTTATTGAACTAAAAACTAAGCTTACTTGTCGAGACTGTCATAAGTTAAACATACAAACAAATCCCGAATTAATGTAAAATAGTCGAAAAAGGCATAAAACAACAACACATAAGTTACAACAGTTTAAGAGCAAATAAGCTCTATTCACTGGAGTGGGGCAATCCACGAGAAAAGGCCCTCATGGATAACGTCGTGGAGAGTGTTGGAGGAGAGGTCGTAGTAACCAAACCCCGTGCCCGAGGTTGCATAGTAGACAGAATTAGGGCGAAGTCCGGGATATTCGGTTGCAGAGACGCAAAAGGCCTCCCTATGGCCTAGGAAAATGCAGAGATCGCCAATGTCTTCAGTGTATGAACCGATTCCTTGCTCACTGTCTTGTCTAAAAACCACAAAGGTTCTGGTCTTAAGCCTGCAAGAGATCCTTGAAGGAGGAGGGTTCTTTCCGGTCCACGGCTTCACTTCTCCTTTCTTCCAATAGAAGGATCTCTCATTACACCTTATAGGCAAGAATGAAACACATTAGGATATCTCATAATCTTTGGTTCAAAGGTTAACTGCATCAGATGCAATACAACAATGCACACAAGAATGAAACACATTAGGATATCTCATATTCTTCTCTCTATTTCACACTGTTCCATGCCCTATAACCCACACATTTCGCTCTCTTACATTCTATTCCTACACTAGGTTTCTGCAAAGGCAAGAGGGATGATGAATTTACCAGTAAACGATGAAGGAGTCGCCAGAAGGTGACTCGACCAGGTATCGAGTCTTGATACTTGAGAGAAGCTGTTCTTGCCTACTCACGGGGATGTCAGAGTTAGGGAATCTCTGGTACAGAGTCACCTGAGGGAAGTCGTCGGAGCTAGTGTTGATGAGATCAATGGGACCCTCACACTCTTCCTTACTCTCCCTGGGGAGGAGATAGAACTTGCGGTCTCTTCCAGAATACATCATCACATTGGAGGCAGGAAACGGGACCTTGATGCGTGTCCAAGCCGAGTCACCAGGCCGCCACAGGCTGAGGAATGGACTACTAGAGGACTTGACTGCCAATACACAGTCTTGCTGGTTTGGAGAGGCTGATAGAGAGATACTGGAGATACGAGCTTTAGCATCATCCTCCAATGGAGGCAGATTGAAAACCTTATGTGACGAAACAGAGGCACACGGGTTGAAGATATTAGTGAGATACAATGTGGGCTCGTATATCGTCTTCGCAACAATCCATCCCCTCGAAGATCCCATCTTCATCGTACATTGGAGCTCCTCCGACAGATATTGGTCGCGAATTTTCACTATTTCCTTCTTCCTCGGATCATACAGGTTAATGTCGACCACTGATCCACCAGACGCCGCCCTGTAGTTGGTATCCTTTAAAAGCAGATACGGCGTCGCCGCCGTGGAGAAAGACCGCAGTTCACTGAAACAGAGTCTCTGCTTCTTCACAACTGAGGAGATCTTAGCGGTTCGACCCAAAAGCTGAGACATTGTTGAAAATGAAAACCCTAGACGGCTAACCAAAACCCTAAAACCCAACCCTTGCTTGCTTCACTTCCTTACTTTCCCAAAACTTCCATTTTTTTCCCTTTTACCCTAAGTTTCCATTTTTGCATTCTCGCTTTATCAGTACTCGACTTAGGGAGTTTGATTCGATTTCGGTTAAACGTGGTAAATTAAGGGAATCATAACCGAATAAATCAAATCAAGCTGAATTGGTTTAGATTAGGAAGAAACAGAAGAAAAAGATAACAAAAGGGAACTGGTTAACACGTTTATGTAGTGTGTGATATTAGCTTTCATTTTAGTAGCGCTATATGTTCTCATATAACTCAACAGCAGTCAAATGCTAGAAAACATTATTACTACCCATTAGCGGTAGAGAGAAAGTTCCAAAAAGTATAACATAATCTAAAGTAACAAAAAAAAATAAAAATCGTCAACAACAGTTCAACAAAAAGCATGGTAGTACAAAGTCAAGGCAAAATAAGTTTGACTCAAACCCTTAAAGTCAAATCCAATGGGCCGAGAATCGTTTCGTCAATTGCACCAGTCCCGGTTAAAAACTGGAAGAAGTTTTAAAGACCGTCATTCATTGGCTGCAATAATAAATAAATAAACGTCGTCGTTTATCCTCGTCGTAAATGGGCCCATTTAATGATGAGGTCCAATTCGACGGCATACAAAAATAACCCGCATACTAATCCTGACCTCGTATTATATATATATATATAATGATATATTACAAAGTTATATCATCACCATCAAACACATCATTAATCATACACACATAAAAAAAAGAGGGTCTATATATTCCTCATCTTGCCCTTTTTCCTTATTCTCCAAACCAGACCAAAAATATATTCTCTCGGTTTTTTCCAGAGCGTATATTCAAATTCTTCCTTAAAAAGTAAAAATTAATCTGATTCTCTCTACTACTACTACTACGATGGGTGAGGTTAGTCACTTCATCTTCTTCTTCTTCGATTTCTCTGTCCGATCTCTCTAACAAACACGTGATTGATTTCAATTTCTCTTTCGATTTTGCAGAAAAAGGAAGAAACGGCGACGAAACCTCAAGGAGAGAAGAAACCTACCGATGGTGGAATCACCACCGTCGTTATGAAGCTTGATATGCATTGTGAAGGTTGCGGCAAAAAAATCAAACGCATCTTCAAACATTTCAAAGGTATTTAAATCAACTGATTTCTCTCTGGATTTGATTACTATCGAATTTGAAACCCTAACCCGAATTTTAATTGTAATTTAGGTGTGGAAGATGTGAAGATTGATTATAAGAGTAACAAATTGACGGTGATCGGAAACGTAGATCCAGTGGAAGTTCGTGATAAAGTGGCCGACAAAATTAAGAGACCAGTCGAACTTGTCTCTACAGTAGCGCCGCCGAAGAAAGAGACACCTCCTTCATCAGGCGGTGCAGAGAAGAAGCCTTCTCCGGCAGCGGAGGAGAAACCGGCTGAGAAGAAACCAGCCGCCGTTGAGAAACCCGGTGAGAAAAAAGAAGAGAAGAAGAAAGAGGAAGGAGAGAAGAAAGCTTCTCCTCCACCACCACCTAAAGAGGTAATTAATTCATTAATTGTCTCTATCTGTCATTTATCTCTTCTAATTAAAGAATTTTATAAACAAACTTAAAAATTCAGATAGCGAAACTATATATTAAAAGTAATATATATTTGTTTTTGTGGTCTATAACGTGTGTGTGTCCACTTCGAAACTTTACGGTATTTACACTCGTTCAATTCCAAATATATTTGGATGACTTTTTCTATCTTTATATAAAGATGATTCCTTTAGTTATAATTAAGATTTTAACTATGATCATAATCGTTGTTTCTAATGAAATTTCTTTGATGTGATACAGAGTACTGTGGTTTTGAAGACCAAGTTACATTGTGAAGGTTGCGAACACAAAATCAAAAGAATAGTCAACAAAATTAAAGGTATGTTTATGATCATTAATCCCATTTTAATTAAACAAATTGATACGGTTGGTGATTGAAGAAGATAACGGAAGCAATAGAAAGTTTTATTATTCCTTAAATTAGGTTGGACTCAACAACCTATTGTTAGCTTATTTATTATTTTAGTGAGAAAATATCATATGGTTAGCTAAGAAGTAGTTAGCCTAATCTTCCAGCTTAATTATTCTGTTAATGTTAATTAATTAATGTATAAATTTTTTTTTACAGGGGTTAATTCGGTTGCTATTGATAGTGCCAAGGATTTGGTTATAGTTAAGGGGATCATTGACGTGAAACAACTCACTCCTTATCTTAACGAGAAGCTTAAACGCACGGTGGAAGTTGTTCCGGCCAAAAAGGATGACGGAGCACCAGTGGCAGCTGCAGCGGCGGCTCCAGCTGGCGGTGAGAAGAAGGACAAAGTTGCTGGTGAAAAGAAAGAGATTAAAGATGTTGGAGAAAAGAAAGTCGACGGTGGTGGTGAGAAGAAGAAAGAAGTTGCTGTTGGCGGCGGTGGAGGAGGAGGTGGAGGTGGAGGAGACGGTGGTGCTATGGATGTGAAGAAATCGGAGTATAACGGTTACGGTTATCCTCCACAGCCGATGTATTACTACCCAGAAGGACAAGTATACGGTCAACAACATTACATGATGCAAGGTCAATCATCGCAATCGTATGTACAAGAACCGTATTCGAACCAAGGATACGTGCAAGAATCGTATATGAACCAAGGTTACGGTCAAGGGTATGGACAAGAAGCTCCACCACCACCATATATGAACCAACAAGGTTACGCAGATCCTTATGGTCACATGCGTGCGCCTGAGTTGTTTAGTGATGAGAATCCAAATGGGTGTTCTGTGATGTGAGTAAAACAAATGGGGAGGAAAATGTAAATAACTAAAACAATATAGGGTGAGAATGTTAGCTATGACAAAAATGGTATACTACGAAAGCACGGAAACTTCCGAGTCCGGTAATCTAAACCGGCAAGATTGGCCGGTTAGAACCGGTTTTTGAGAGGCGTGGATTGGTTGGTTGGTTTATTTCTTCTATATAGGTACTATAATTTTGTATCGTAATAATCTTCTGTTTTATAACTTTTTGTGCTATGTAATTGTCAGGTGATCATAATGAAAAGAAAACATATTAGTTCTGATTAATTTATTATCTGTTACAAGAAATCGTCTTTGGTGTGTAATAAAAATGAAGAGTCACCACATACACAAAGAGGTGGGAAATAAAAAAAATTCAAAAGATTATTACTATAACTAATTCTTAAGTTTTAAGACTCCTCCATAAGCACTTTAATATATATGTGCATAACTTGAATCTTATCAACTCGTTTTTATTTCGTTCTAAAATGTTGGATGTGTAAGGAATCTTAAGGATGAAATGGATACATATTCAATATCGGTACGTAACACAACCGACTAACATTAAGTCATATAGGACCGCATTTCAAATCAATCATCACAACGGGAGAAGAATAATCCAATTCTTATTGGTCTTTGGTTCGAATTGGTGTAAGTTATAACTTATAAGTTTATAACGCAACATTTAATATTTCGCATAAAATGACGTAACTCTAATACCTGTTTAGTAGTATAATTTAGTAATCAACCGACGTTAGATCAAAAGTTAGGAAACAATTGATACCCTCTCTGTTTCAAGCCGTTGAAAATTTCGGACATGAAGTATATGTTATATGGCTTATTTCTTTCAAAACCTCTTGATTATACAAGTTGTGTGCCTAGATATTTTTCCCAATGTGAGTTTAACAAAATTCACATCTCAAATGACATATTTACAAACGTCTGGTCGATCGTCTTAGGACACAGCAATTGAGTTTTCAGTTTTGCATTATTTTACACGAATATCTGGTTAGTCTTTCTTATTTTAATAGCTATAAATAAGAAAAAGCCGAACATTTAGAATTCGTCTTTAGTTTATCTTGAAAAGTTTATACTTCTGAGGGTCATAGTATCTTTTCGTTTACCATAAAAGGTAACACTATAATGGTTAACACATCATAAACACAAATACAACTTGCATAAAATGTTATACTACAAGAAGACTAATATATATATGTGGGTGTGTATATGTATATGTTTGTATTAATGGAAACAATATTTGACTCATTGGTTTTAATAAGGCCAAAAAGAAGAGTCGATGGAGACGTAATTTATGGATGTTAGGTATAAATGAAGTTATGTAGTTGAATTTTAATGATTTATTGGATCAAATGGTTGGATGTATTAAGTTAGCTTTATTGTATCAGAACAAGAAATTGTGCTAGAGTTAAAACTGTCTTCATCGGATATGATCATCAAAACTTGTGAGTGGTCAGAATTGCCAAGGGACAAATAACTATTAGCATTCTCCAATAGATACATGTACATATGGAGAGATCGACTTTAATAACTAATTGTTTTATATCTCGATCATTCTCAATTGGTTTAACCAGTTGTGTATATTTTTACTGGAAAGCAAATCTATACGTGTTCCTAGGTAGGTGTGACTTATATATCTGGATGATGATAATATAAACCATCAATTTATTATGTTTATAAGATATACAAATAATCAGTAATCGCATAATTATAGTTTAACTAGATCGGAAGTAGAGCATTCAAATGCTTGGCTATAGACATTTCTAAAACATATTGTTACATATCTTGTTTTGTTTTCTTTTTGTCTATTGACACAATGATATACAGCAAAAGAAAAGGTTTAAACCTGTCTAGAAATATATAGAAAATCAGTTTCTAGATATTTTCAAGATTTTTTTGTACATATTTTTTGTTATTGTTGATCGCTAAACAATCCTCACTCTCCAGAATAGTCTAGAATCGTCCAGCGTTTAATTTCCATGGTCAGGAAACGATAGATATTTTAAATGATTAATGAAGTACAAAACCAATGAAATGTTATTGTTGCCTTCGTAGATAAAATTGTTGGTTCCTTTCACACTCATACAAAGTTAGTGGGGGCAGATTAAGCTAATCTTAACCCTTTCTTTTACTAATTAATTCCTTAAATCTAATACTATACAGTATCATTTAGTTAGAGGTATTCTGGATCAAAGTATACTGTTTCTTTTTTTATCAACTAAGATAAATAGCCACATAATTGTTAATGAAGACTTTCAGAGTGGGTAGTTATTTGGACGGACCGACGTATGATCACGTTTACGTGTGTGATTCTGATATACAATTTTGTTCTTATTGTTTAAAAAATGCAATACTAATTTTAAGATAAGAAGGTTCATGCCGTTTCATACATCAGCAGACATTTTTTTATTTTATTTTGTTCCTTTATATATTAACCAAATACTTAAAACTTGTTTCTTTTAGATAGCATACACTTAATATATATTTTCGTACATCGTAAACAATAAACAAATGTTGTTCCTTTGTCGCTGTCATATGAAAACAAAAGACAATTTGATTCAGGGCAAATAAATAAACAGAAGCTATGCATATAGGACAACTGCAACATTTGTTACTGTTTGATTAATGAATAGAAAGGAAAAATGATGTCATAAACATGTATAAGCAATTGCCTAATCTTTGATTTTTTTTCTACTACATACGTTCTCTAAATAATAACACATCAACGATATTAGCATAAAACCACAAACTAGTATATTACTTTTTTATGGGCAAAAAATATTATATTACATGTATAATGTATTGATATTTTCGATTTTTTTTTTTGTCGTGATATTTTCGATTTCTATTAACAAAACAAGTAATACAAAATATCGTGATGCACAATCCAGTCCTCTATTATCTAATACACGAAATTGAATGTACTAACATAATACATGATCCCTCCAGATTTTGTAGAAAAATAAAAACTCGAATATTTCTATCCACAAAGGCGTATATACAAGAGTTTTATGTGAGCTCCACCAAAAAACAACATATGAACGTAATTAAAATTGTATATTTAAATTTCGTCCAAATCATTTGCTGATGCGAAAACCTAATCCAGCACTTATAATGGATAATAATAATAATTATATATTAATAAAGAAGATATATCCGTCAGCAACATTATAAAAATGTAGAATAAAGTTGCATCAGGATGACGAGGAGAGTAAAGGTGAGACCATGAACTTAACAAATGCCAAGTGTTTCTGACTCAGCTTTGAATGTGACGTACACAAATTACCGCTTTTTAGTTTTTACATGCAATTACCACTAATTGTTTACTAATTTCTGTTATAAACATATCCGAATCAGCAAAAAAAAGAAGAGAATCCTAATATCATTAATATGGCAAAGTTTAGTAGATGCCGTTCGAAAACTTCTACACTGATACGATACATGTGGTTATGAGTCTTTGACTTGTGAGATTTTTAGGACGATATCATGAAACTGTATGTGCATAACAAGCATGAATCATGATCAGAAATGATGGGTGATGATGATGTATGATTAATGTGTAGGGTATTATGTTGACATGTTATAATTAGTAGGACCGGTCCACCTCAGGCCCACATGGCAATTTTTGTCTCTGTTTGGATTGCACGGCACGAGTCTCCCCCACAAGTACAGCTGGAAAATAGAATGGTCTTCTTCTTCTTGTGTAGTTGTGTTCCAAAATGAATAATAAAAACTCGCTACATGAGACAAATATATATATTCCTTTCCCATATTTTCACTGATTTGGTCTAAATTCTCTATTATTTTTGTGGGGTTTAATATGAATTCAGATTATAAAAAATCATATACGTGAAGTATATGTCTTTTTTTTCGTGTTGAACAATATTTGATTATTGCCTAAAAATTATTTGTGAAATTGAACTTCACAGCTTACCTAATGTTTATTTTATTTTAAGATTGGTTATATTTTTGTTATTTTCCTAATTTTTATAACATCATTATATTTATCTGTTTACTTTCTTAATTTATAAATTACTACTCTCAAAACATGTTATTTTGATTTGTTAATATCCTTTTCTTTACAAACACATTTATTTTCTCTATGAGTTTTCTGCAGTTAAAATAAAAAAACTTTTCATAGGTTAAGCTCCTTTTTCAAACCAATCTGATAATAAAGAATGTCAAACTCCTTGAAAAGAATTAGGTAACAACTTGTAATTAAACAATGATAATATTTGTAAGTAAATTCTGACTTTTCAAAATTTGCTCAGTCGCCGCAGCCACACGTGCAACCATGTTTCCACCTTGTTTCGTTTCGTTTCGTTTTACACTCCTCAGAGGAGAGGGGCTGAGAAGAGTCCTCTCTATGTACAAGGAAGCCACTAATCATAGTCCAAGTCTCCATGAAACGTTTTTTTGAATTTTGACTATTTCTCAAAATAAGTTGGAAACTTATTTGACTATTCCATTTTGTTTCAGTAAATTGTCAAACACTTTGAACTTACACTTATTAAATGTTAGGTTGACTTGATTTTTTATATGATCAATAAGGCTGACTTGATTTTATAAAATAATTCTATTAAAGCTTTTCCGTTCCAATTTTCTATACATACTTCTACTGTTTTTACATGTTGAAATTAACAAAAATTCCTTAAAATTTTTCTAAAACCGAGGGTAAGTTAAAGAAAAAAGAATAAAAAGGGAATGAGCGTATATGGGCCGCTATTGGTTTGACTAGGCTTCATTCTTGTGGGCCGGAAGAAGATTTGAGAAATGTCTTGAAAACTCCACACAGTTCTACAAATTTTTGCAAATGACCACTAACTAAAGTTATTATTGCCTTAAACAAACAATCCTTACCAGTACACTTATACACCAATAAAAAAAATCTCTTTTGTTTTAGAACACAACTACAAAAAGTCAAAAACTATAACATGTTGTCTCAGATTCACCTTTACTATTTTTCTCTCATACGTTGCATGTTGCTATCTTTCTCGTGGTTATTTGAGTAATTGGTATTTTCTTGTTACCACTTTGTTCATATCTAGCAATCACACATATGACACATCTACTTGAAATTAATGACAGTTACAGTTCTAAAGAAGCAAAAACTATTGAAAACATGTTTTGTTTCTTCTTATTATTATCAATTGACGTTTTGTTGATCACTTTGGGCCTTGGGCTGCCAAGGAAAGTTATGGATATTTTGATAACATCTGAGGTACCATGTTTAAAAATTAAAATGACCGAACCTGATGCAATCGAACCGGTTAATTAAACAGAACCGGAATCGTTAAGGAAATAACCCAAAATCTCTGAAACACACGCCACGAGAACAATTACTTCCAACGGAGAATGGCCTCAATTGTCGGAATTCGAACAAGATTCCTGAGTTTCGGGAAGCTTTCACAAATCTCTTCTTCACTGTTGAGAATACACAATCCTCGTAATCATCAGAATCCTCTTATTCTCCCTCTTCCTTGTTTCTCTGCCGCTCCTAGTCGTCATCGTCCTCTGATTTGGCTTCGCTCATCTCCGCCTGTGTCCTCGATGACCACTCAGGCTGAATCTGGGTCTTCCCAGCAATCCGATTCTTCCAAAACGGTATTATATTCGTTGAAGTTGTGGCTAAAGTTGAGATTTTTTTTCTGGTATCTTTGGGTATTGAGAGTCGTCAATCCGTTTCTGTTTGAAATTATATTTTTCATTGGTTTTCTACTCAACGGGGTATTTTTCATTTCAATGTCGATTGATGATAGTTTTTCTTTGTTTGAATTCAGTGAATCTTATTCCATAGCCTTTAGGTTTGCTTCTTTGAGTATATAGGATTGGGTTGTTGTTTCTCATTGATTTATCATTCAAAACGTGTTACTAAGATTTATACTTTGAATGAAACTATGATTGCTTGTTCAGATTATAAACTCTTTTTATTGGTCTCAAATGTTGGAGTTTTTTAAAGTTTCATAAGGTTGAGAGTTTGGTACCATCAAAAGGTAGAGTGAGAAATGCAATTCTATAACCGAATCTATCTGCATTATTGTTTTGCATCTTATGCCTGCCTCATGGAACTTCTTCTGTTTTTGGTATAGTTATCTTGATGCTGGTTCTGTTCTTCTTTATTCCCATTTTAACAACTCTTTGAGCGAAATGTTTCTTTGGATCATCATGCCGATTTGATCATACTGATTGGATAGATATCTACTAAATATTCAAAAGTTTAACTCACCATTTGATAATCAGATTATTATCAGTCTTCTTGGTACCATAGTTGTCTGAGAATATGGACTGAAGATGTTGCCATGTTGGTGCAGGTGAGAGTGGTGATAAAGGGAAGAGTACAGGGAGTGTGCTACAGAAACTGGACTGTTGAGAACGCTGAGCAGCTGGGGATAAAGGGATGGGTTAGGAACCGCAGGGATGGTTCAGTGGAAGCACTCTTTTCAGGACCACCTGAAGCTGTTGATGAGATGCATCAGAGGTGTCGCCGTGGTCCTCCTGCAGCCATGGTTACCGGTTTGGAGGCTTTCCCTTCCACTGAAGAACCTGGATCAAGTTTTGAATACAGATCAACCGTCTGATTGATTCACTATTGAGAGAGAGGGAGAGAGAGAGAAAGAGATGATTTTCTAAAAGTTGCAATGATTATAGATGTCTGGAAAAGCTGTAACCAAGGCTTTTAGATTAAACAAACATTCCATGTGTATATGTTTGTTATCTACGGGTAGTTAGTTGCAGCAGATTCTGAGACAGTGTATTTACAGAACAATGAGCAATGTGATGAAAAAGAGTGTGTTCTTCTTCTTTCTTGCCTTCTCTTTCCAGTTAGGCAAATATCTTCCCTCTGATCTCATGTGCTCAACGAATTTTCTGGTATTTTTTTTCATTCTGTTTCATCTTGATGGGTTTTTGTTTCCATGTTTCTATGAATCACCATCGCCACTGGATAGATATCTACTATATATTAAAATTTTGAGTTAACCATCAGATTATACAAGGTCTTCTTGGTACCACAGTTTGGTTAACCAAGTGTCTTGCTTATGATCAAATTGTGCCAGAGACTTTGAGATATATCAATTTGAAAGAAAAAGAATCACCATCGATGCAAAGCAAATTACTTATTTGCGTAGAAATTATATGTGGAAATATCTCACAACAAACATATCAGTATCGTGGCTAATCAATGCAACGGAATACTCGCAAAAAACAAATTAGTAATGATCATCAAGCTACTTGTTCACTCTTCTAGTACCTATATTTCCCCCTGCACTTTTGGGAACAAAATATAACTTCATCGTACTTGAAAACTATTTTGTGGGGACAACGCTCCTTGCAAATGAAGCAAAGAGGTCGAGACATATGATGATTGTTGGCCAGAGCATACATCTTTTTATTGTTGAAGCTGATCCACGATGAACCAGGCTTGATGTATAAAGCCACCCCAAGCATACATTCAATATGTAGGGTGACACAACAGTACTCATCACACATATAAAATCGCTCCTGTGGATTTATATTTCTCTCGCAAATTTCACACCAAGATGGCATGGTACTTGTCTCCTCGCCATACGAAAGAGTGAGCGTATGCTTGTCATGCTTATACCTCAACTTTTGAGGTAAAGTAGCACATCTAAAGCACAAAGCAAAATCACACTCTATGGAGTTGAATGTTTCATTTGTCACAGTACAATCTGACTCTTTGCAAGCGGAACATACTCTCCACTCTTCTGGTTTGGTTGTTAGGAATAAAGGATGCATATGACTTTCATGGACTAGTGGCTCAGAAACGTTGGCACACTGCACATGTAGCTGGAAATCTTCTTTACTGCACTCATAGAAGAAACCAGTTGTGCACATCCAAGGACAAGCTGAACATTTCTTTCTAACGTTGATAACACCATCAGAGTTCACTAAAGTGAGCAGATGTGGATGTATCGGATGATGCATTTTGCGAGGGAAACTCGCACATTCGTCGTGGAGTATATAATCACATTGCACACAAGAGTAGAAGTTACCGAAGTAGATTGGCATGATGCATGCTTGACATAACTTATCCTCGTCGTAATCTTTGCTCGTGTTCTCGTCAAGTTTCAAATGATGTTGTGGGTGACTAAAATGTTGTATGATTCCATGGCTTATTGTCACAAACGGTTCAACGACTTCTTCTTCAACTTCTTCTGGCTTTCCCTCAAGTTCGATGCCATCCCACACATTTCTTTGTGTTGCACATCTTGAATGAGCCGCATATGAACAACCGTCCTTGATGCAAGAATAGCCCCCGTAATCATTGTCTATCTTTCTGCGACAAACACTACAACACAAATCTCCTTGGTCAAAGGAGTAGGTAAATGATATACGGTGGAGATGGCGGGAAATCCTTATAACACGTGGTAAGCCGGTACACCTTTGATGGACGACAAAGTCGCAAGGGGGACACATATAGATAGGCGAGCTAGAATCAGCCAAGGCACATAGGTTGCAAGTTAAGCTGGAAGCCTGCAGTCTTGGAAACAGAGCAAGTTTATGCTCATGCCACCTCGTATAGTCTCTATATAAGACACTAGGTTTCTTCACACAAGCTACATTCATAGCATAATTGCAAGCCAAACAACAATAGAATATATGGGCAAGATCTTCATCACAGCAATAACATTCCCTCGTTCTAACACTAGAAGGTTGCGACGAAACAAGCTGAAGAGAATGTTTTGGATGAAGAGGGTGTTTGACATCAACCGGAGCCTGTTCATAACCTTTATGGTTCTCACCATTGCAACCTCGACATCGAAAATGAGTGAAGTCATTTTCTCCTGGTAACTTTAGTAAATTCCAGTTGACCTGGAGACAATCCCACTTCATAGGGATATAGTATAACCGATTGCTTCTGCAGGTGAGTTCCTGGCTCACTTGAAATTTACCATGATTCAAACTTACTTCAAATATAGGGCAGAAGGAAATAAGCTTCTTCCATTTTGGATTCATAGAAATGACGAGGGAGCCTATCTGATGGATGAGTGAAATGAGCTCCAGCTCCGGCTCGTGATTCAATGAATCTTCAACGTGTGACACGTAATTCCCATCTGAGTCTGAGTCCGAATCTGTAGGCCTAACGTTATGAAGACAGTGAGAAACAAGTGATATGAGCTTCCTTAGCGGCTTCGGCTGAGAATCCAAATCCATAGAGTTGTAAACAGAGATTGTTTGAGTAATGAGTGACATTAGCTTCGACTTCGGCTTCGTCTTCGAATCCAAATCCATCGATTTGACCAGATCGATTATTCGAATAATGAGAGATATGATCTTGGAATCCCTATCTGAAGTATAACTCCAAGAGTTTGTGAGAGACATTAGTTGAGTGATGCGTGATATGAGCCTCGACTCTGGCTTTCGTCTCTCATCTGCATCAACGAGATCGTGTATTTGATTAATGAGTGATGCCATCTCCGAATTCGAATCCTTCATTTCGTTGAGGATACGGCATGTTTTATAAGTGACTGACGTGAGCCTCCATTGTGATTCCGTGGGATCCAAGTCTGTAGAGCTGATGATAGATATAATCCGAGTCACGAGTGATACCAACTGCGACTCTGGTCCAGAAACATACGTGTTTCTGAGAGAGATTATTTGCCTAATGAGTGATGTGATCTTCGGCTCTTGCTCCGACTCCGGATTCGAATCCAGATTTAAAGATTTGATGAGAGGGATAAGTTGAGTAACGTATCCTGTGAGATCTGTTGCCAGCTCTAGACACATATCCTCACCTCTTATTAAAGATACCATTTGAGAAATGATATATAAAATGAGCTCCGACTCCCAATTCGTAACCTCTGTGTAGCCGTCGAAAACATCTGTTTCTTCGGTGAGAGGTACTTGTTGGTTATTGGTGATCTTCAGTTCCTCCGTCTGGACGAGACGGCCTAGCTGAGAAAGGAGTGTTAAGAGCTCCGAGCGCTGGTCCATTGCTAGGAGGATAGAGAATATTTGAGCGGTAAGTGATATAAGCTCCGGCTCTGACTGCTTGAGATCAAAATATGTAGAGCTGATGATAGAGATCATTTTAGTCACCAGTGATACCAACTCGCACTCTGGTCCTGGTCCTGAAACAGAGTTGCTGACAGAGATTATTTGCTTTATGAGCGATATGATCTTCGACTTAGGCTCTGACTGCGAATCCAAATCCAGAGAGTTGACCAAAGAGATTAGTTGACAAGCAAGTCTTATGTACTTTGAATGCATCTGTGGTGAGTCATCCCCGGAGAATGAGATGGTTAACATTTGAGAAATAAGAGATATCATGAGCTCCGACTCGGAATCCATAGAGCTGCTGAGAAGGGATTTTATTTGAATAGTTATGAGCGGTATGAGAGATGATTATTTTGACTAATGCGTATAAGAAACTTACTGCTCTCTGTATGTATATGTATATATAGAACTCGTAGCTTGCGGATCACGAGACAACACCTCAAGGCTGTCTGAATACAAAGTCAACCATCAATTTTAGATAGAAGAAGTTATGATTAACGAAATGGGCGTAGTTACTCAAAAACATCTCATTACATTAAAAAAGGATATAATATGTTTGATTAAGCAAGTTACAGTGAACCAACGGTAAAGCAGAGAAATAACTGAAATCGTCAAACGAACACTTTTGCATGTCGATCTCTGTTAGTGATCAAAGATCACGAAATCTGATTATGTGGTAAAGAAACAGCTCACCAGAGAGATTTAAAATAATTAGTTAACAGTAGATGTTTACTTTATATAATAAAAGAACAAATCAAAACGCGCACTTCAAGAATCATAATGTGTAAATTACGACAGTTTCGTGACTAATAAGTCTTGTGGATCTTTTCTTGTTGTAATGCTTATTAAGATAATTAAAAAATCGAAATCATGAGATCATCTTAAAAGTTTACTGGTTGTCTGAGCGCAAAGTCAATGAAGGATTTAAAGATTAGAAACCTGAACAGTTCAATGTTAAAAATGTCAAATTATATTCGAGTTATTTAGGTCGGCATTTGCAAATTTTACATGTTTTTCATAAACAAAACATGTAATCAAATTGGTTAGATGGTACGCTCGATACGCTCTTCTTTGCATAGCCTGTCTACCTGTCTTCTTCCTCTGTAAACCTCTGCTTTGTCTTGATGTGAATTGTTGCAGTGCAGAACGGTTGCAGTATTTTGGGCTTGGGCCATCATTGCCTAATTCATATGGGCCTTTACACTTTCAAGTTTAAGGGTGCCTAAAAAAAAAGAATGAATCTTGATTAGACCGAACGAGATGCAATCGAACCGGTTGGTTAAATATAATATAACCGGGATTCGGCGATGAATTATTAAACCAAAGGAAATAACTCTGAAACATGAGAAAATTTCTGAGTTTGGCCTCCATCGTCGGAATTCGAACAAGAATCCTGAGTTTCGGCAAGGTTCCACAAATCCTGTTGAGAATCTATAATCCTCGTAGTCTCTCCGTTCGCCGTTATCATCAGAATCATCATCTCTTCCTCTTCCTACGTTCTCTGCCGCTCATCCTCTGCTTTGGCTTCGCTCATCTCGTCCTGTGTCCACCATGACCACTCAGGACATAGAATGGGTTATTGTTTCACATTGGTTGTCAAAAATTGAAACAGAGAGTTATACTATAGATGAAACTATGATATGCTTGTTCAGATCCTAGACTCTTTTTATTGGTTAAAATGTTGGCGATTTAAACTTTCATACTTGAAGAGTCTGAGACCATCAAAAAGGTTGAGTTAGATGCAATTCTATAACCGAAGTACATCTGCATATGTGATATATTTATCTACAACTAAGTTTCGTTGGAATCTTCATGCTCGTTCTGTTCTTCTTTATCCCCATTTATCAGCTATTCAAGCGAAATGTTCCTTTGCGTGATGAACATGCTGATTGGCTTTAGATGTCTACTAAATATTCAAAGTTGGGTGCAGGTGAGGGTGGCAATAAAGGGAAAAATTACAAGAAGTGTGTTACAGGAACTGGACTGTTGAGAACGCTGAGCAGCTTGGGGTATAGGGATGGGTCAGGAACCGCAGGGATGGTTCAATGGAAGCACTCTTTTCAGGATCACCTGAAGCTGTTGATGAGATGCATCAGAGGTGCCGCCGTGGTCCTCCTGCAGCCATGGTTAGAGGCTTTCCCTTCCACTGAAGAACCGGGATCAAGTTTTTAATACAGATCAACCATCTGACTGAATCTATTTTTGCACATATTTTGATTAATCAATACAACGGAATACAATATTAATAACATTTCTTACAATCTCCATCAAAACATTTGCTCTTCCCTCTACCATCAATCTTTAACAAGACAATACGTGGAACAATATTTTTTTCCAGAGCACTGAATAGCTACTTTGTGTGGACAACGCTTCTCACAAACGAAGCAAATGTGTGAGTCATATGACCATTGTTTGGTAGAACGTATACCTTTTTACCGGAGAAGAGCCACCACGAATAAGGTTTCATGGTCATAGCAAATATACATTCAATGTGGAGGGTGACACAACAATCCTCCTCACACGTATAAAATCGCTCTTTTGGATTTAAGTATCCCTCGCAAACTTCACACCAATAAGCCATGGTACTTGTCTTGTTCCCATAAGAAAGAGTGAGCATATGCTTATCATGCTTATACCTCAACTTTTGAGGTAAAGTAGCACATCCAAAACACAAAGCAAAATCACACTCTTCAATGCAATTGAATGTTTCTTTTGTGGAAAGAAGAAGCCATGATTCTTTTTTGCATACCGAACAAAGTCTTGCCTCATATGGTTCGGATGTAAGGAATAAAGGATGCATATGACTTTCATGGACTAGCGGCTCAGAAACTACGGCGCACTGAACGTGTAGCTGGAAATCACAGTCTTGTTCATCGCACTTATAGAAGAAACAAGCCCTCAACAACGAAGGACAAGCTGAACAAACTTGGCTACGATGGACCATAACATTGTAATACTCTGTTACTAGAGTTAGCAAATGTGCATGTATTGGATGATGGTGTCTACGAGGAAGATTCGCACATGCTTCATGAAGAATGAAATCACATTGCATACAAGAGTAGAAGTTACCGAAATAGATTGGTCTGACGCATGCTTGACACTCCATATTCTCATCGTAATCTCTGTCAGTGTTCTCATCAAGTCTCAAATGATGATGCTTATGACTGAAATGTTGTATGATTCCGTCGCTTATCCTGACAAACGGCTTAAGTTCTTCTTCATTTTCTTCTGGCTCTCCCTCGAGTTCTTTACCATCCCACACACTTCTTCGTGTGGCACATCTTGAATGTGCCCCATAGAAACAACCGTCCTTGATGCAAGAATAACCGCCATAATCATTGTCGATCTTTTTACGGCAGACACCGCAAGACCAATCTCCTTTCTCAAAAGAATGAGTGAAAGAGATACGATGGTGATGACGAGATATGCGAATGACACGTGGTAAGCTGAAACAGCTTTGATGGGCCACAAAGTCACAAGGGGGACATATATAGAAAGGACATCTTGTATGTGTCAATGCACAAACGCTGCAAGTCAAGGGAGTCTTTCTTGGAAACAGAGAAAGAGTATGCTCATGCCACTTGGGATGGTCTACAGATAAGCGTCGTGGTTTCTCCACACAAGCTATATTGATAGCATAATCACAAGCCGGGCAGTAATAAAACATCTGTTCGAGATCTTCATCACAGCAATAACATTCCCTCGTTCTATAAGAAGCTTCAATCAAGACAAGCTGGAGAGAATGTTTTGGATGAAGAGGGTGAATGATCTCAAGTGGAGCCTTGTCATATTCTTCATCATGGTCGTCGCCATTGCAAGCCGAGCAGCGAAAATGGGTGTAGTCTTCTCCTGAAAACTTGTAGCGTTCAAATCGGCAGTCCCGCTTTTTATTGCTGCACCGCTGGACATTTCCAGTCACCTGAAATTTTCCGTCGTGAAAGCTTACTTGTACTTGTGGGCATAAGGAAATAAGCTTCTCCCACTCTGGATCCTTAGATTTGACGAGGTAGTAAATTTGGTGGAGGAGTGATATGAGCTCCGGCTCCGGCTCGAGTTCCCTTATTTTAAAAAAGAGCAACTTGAGCTTCTGATCCGTAGCAGAATCTATAGAGTTGACGAGAGGGATGTTTTCAGATACTAATGATATGAACTTCCTTAGCGGCTTCGGCTGGGATTTCAAATCCATAGTGTTGAAGAGAGCTATGGTTTGAGTAGTGAGTGACATGAGTTTGGTCTCCGGTTTTGGTAGCGAGTCCAAATCCATAGAGCTGAGGAGATCGATTATGCGACTAGTGACTAATACGACATAACTCGTTGCTTCATCCGAAATCCAAAAGAGAGGATCGACGAAAGACACTAGTTGACTAATGCGTAATAAGAGCTCCGTCTGCTGCTCCGAATCCATAGCGTTCGCCGATAGAGAGTTTATCTGAGTAATTAAGCGAGAGATTTGAATGATTTTGGTATGTTTGCTGCTCTCTCTATATTGGTATATGTTTATCTAACCAAACAATGTATAATCATGTATACAGGCTATCCACTCTCCATCCCATATTACAGGCTGTTCGAATACAAATTCAACGGTCAACTTTTAGAGATTAAAAAAATAAAGTGTGACAAGACAATCTCAAGCTGTCCGTAGCTTGCGGATCGTGCCTAAGAGTTTTTCTTAGACTAATAATGAAGTTAATGAGGGTTACATTGGCGTTGGCCTATGCAACTTGCACCTTTTTCTATATTAAGTTGTGGGCCACAACGACTCATGGGCCATATTTAAAGCCTCAACTACACTGCTCAATCCGTTTTTGCTCCTTTTTGCAAAAGAACCCTCCATTTTCTATTTTTTATTGTAAGTTCACAATATTTATTTGTTGAGAAAATATGAACCTTTGATCTCTCTAAAAAATTTGAACTTTTTAACCAATTGTGCAAGTATTTTTGGGTTAAACTACAATATTACGATTACTATTTAAAAATCGTTCAAACGAAAAATCAGAGATCGATTTACTAAGAAATCAATGGTAAGATTGTTGAACATTTCATATGTGTGATAAACTGATGAGAATTTGGGATGCAAAGCAAATTACTTTTTCCTGAGTGAATTTTCTTTGAAAATATCTCTCGTAGAAAAATAAACAGCAATCGATCTTTGCATTGCATTGGTCCTTTTCTAGACCAATTACACCGAAGAAACACAAGGTTGTCTATGTTCCTCTTCAATACTCTCTAAGTAAATTTCTATACGACGTAGTGTTGTCTATGTGGTGGGTAAAGAATTAAAGAACCCACTAGATTTTCCTTATCCTTTTGACGTAGTGTTTTCTATTCATTCATCCACATAATGATACCGTATACTATGCTTTCACATCGCAAAAGACAAGTACAATCTAATATACGAGATATGCGTACACTGTACACATACTCTGCTGAATGAGTGTATTCACAACAGTGTCTTCACGCGTTTACTTGACAAAATGTCATGTGCTGATGTGACCATTCGATGATTTTGTTTTAATTTTTTTTTCTTTCCATTATTAACAATCACGTTTTTTATTGGTCGAGTTCAATTTATGGAAAGGATAAGGAAATCTTGTAGGTGATGCGTTTACTTGACATCATACAATATGACGTCATGTACATGGGCTTATGTTTTACTCTTTATAAATCACCACGTTAATAATTTCACTCTTTCAAACTCTCACTTGAGTAAACAGCAGTTACGAAAACGCAATGAAGATTCATAAACTCTGTTTTCTTGCTCTGCTCTTAGCTCACACCACTTCCGCCGTCAACCTCAACCTCAACCTCAAAACCTCAGAGTTGGTCTTCCTTGGAGACGCTGAGCTCGGTCCTGCTTCTGATGGCGTCAGCCGCTCCGGAGCTCTCTCCATGACACGAGACGAGAACCCATTCTCTCACGGCCAAAGTCTTTGGTCCACTCCAGTCCCTTTCAAGCCTTCTTCAAACTCTTCTTCTCCTTATCCATTTGAAACTTCTTTCACTTTCTCCATCTCTACTCGCATCAAACCCGCCCCTGGTCACGGCCTTGCTTTTGTTGTCGTCCCTTCCATTGAAAGTGACGGTCCTGGACCCGCTGGATACCTCGGGATATTCAACAAAACCAACAATGGCAACCCCAAAAACCACATCTTTGCTGTCGAATTCGACGTTTTTCAGGACAAAGGTTTTGGAGACATTAATGATAACCATGTCGGGATTAATATCAACTCTGTTACTTCCGTTGTTGCTGAGAAAGCTGGTTATTGGGTTCAGACAGGAATTGGGAAAATGAAACACTGGTCGTTTAAAGAGTTCAAGCTGAGTAATGGAGAGAGGTACAAGGCTTGGATTGAGTATAGAAACTCCAAGGTTACAGTTACTCTCGCGCCAGAAACCGTTAAGAAACCTAAGAAGCCTTTGATCGTTGCCCATTTAGATCTCTCTAAGGTTTTTCTTCAAAATATGTACCCCGGTTTTTCTGGTGCCATGGGCCGTGGCGTTGAACGTCATGACATTTGGAGTTGGACCTTCCAGAACAGTGCCAAGAGAATCTAAACCGGTTCTGTTCGGTTATGCTTTTTCTAATGTATCAGAAAGTTGTAACCGGAATGAATAAAATAGCAAATTTTGTTGTTTTAATTGTTTGTATTTGACTATTTACACAGTATCCTATCCTGCTAGGACCTGTGCACTTGTTGTTATGTTGATTCTTCATTCTAAAAGATTCTAAGTAGAGACCTGACACACAGAAACATCACAAGACTCGTTTCAAGAATCAAAAATTGATGCAAAGCAGAGTAGTTACTTAGAGTAGAATTTCAATGGAAACATCTCATAACATTACACAGATCAGTGTTTGACTAAGCAGTGTGATAAAAATTCAAAACTTCATGTCGATCTGCGGTGGGAACAGTCTGCCACGGTGATTGAATATCATGAAATCCGAATTATCTGGTAAAAACACCGCCCTGCAAATTTTTTGAAAGAAACCAGTTAACAGGAGATATTCACTTTATCTAGCAAAAGCCAAACTCAAAACCAATTCAAGAACCTAATGTACAAAAAGGTAGGGGAGAGGCTGCGACATAGAAGGAACCAAAGTGGGTCTAAAGAGCCAATGAAACAAATATAAACTGATTGAATTAGCCAGGAGCAGAACTGGTTAAAGCTCTTGAAACCCATAATCGTAACTGGACCAAATATAAACTAGAAAATGTCCCTTTGAATGTCCTGCATTTTAGAAAACCTTAGCTGCACAAAGTATTAAAGAAACATCAATGTTTGACCTAGAACATCTCTAGACGACAGTTTCTTATCAATAAACATGAGTCTTTGGTGGTCATTCAATCATCGGGAAATATAATAACTACCAAATTTCCATGTTTCAGATTGATAAACACTGATGCACAACAGAGAGTTAAAGAGACATCAAAACTAGACCCTCGAAACATCTCTAGAGCACAAGTTCTTTGAATCAATTGATTAACAACACATCCGTAAACCTTCTCAGTCAAAAGAAAACATATTCACTAGAAACACCCATGATTAAACTGAATAATTGAACCAAATCTAGCCAGAAGATGCTTCTATAAGACCCGTAGTAACTCTACACCAAGTTCAACAAAGTACGAACAGAGAAAAATTCAATAGTAAAAACACTCACTAGATAACATGAATTCAGATTGATTAACACTGATGCAAAACAGAGAGTTCGAGAGAAACATGATCACAAACCTGTTTTCATCAGAATCCGGATGGATCGAGAGAAATTTACCAGGGAAAGTCAAAGCAGCCCACATACACAGAGCTAGTCCAATGATCAACTCCAGAATAACCTTAAATAAATCCAATCATGATTCATATAAAAGCATAATCATTGCTGATATAATTCAAACACAATTGAGGAAAAGAGAAACCGTTATCATTATATACTCACATTAATCGGTGGTCGAGAAAACTCTTCCTCCATAATCTTCAACAATCCTCTATCTGAAATAAACAAGAGAAACCCAAATCAAGATCCTATCTCGAAAATTAAAGTAGATCTGACTCAATTGGAACTGGAATTGGATTGGGAAGAGTAGACATACATTGGATTGTTGAATAAGCGGCATGAGAAAGAATAAGAACGCCGAAAACTCCAACTAAGAACCCCAAATTCATCTTTAGAAGTTCTCTTTTTTAATTTTCTTCTTCTCTAAGTTGATTCCCGATCTGGATTTTCTCGTCGAGTATTCTCCGTCGAGAATCGAACTAGAATAGAAGACGATCAGTGGAGTTTAAAACGGCATGTAGTTATAATATCGCAAATCTCAAAGTGAAAACGGCGCAACGTCTAATATCGAAGAGACTAACAACGGCGCGTAGTTCTAGATTGATGATATCCTAGATTCCTATTAATCTTTTGTAACCCAAACTTTTTTTTAAGTAACTAATATTTTTAATTAGATGAAAGTTCAGTTAGTTTGATAACTTTTTTACAACAATAAGGGTTTATCTTTTGGGAAAATAATTATTTTTTCGTATAATAAATAATTATGAATATTTATTTAGAATTTCATATTGATGATATATTCATATGCAAACAAAAATTTCTGCAATTATTGAATTGAATCGTATGTTGATAACTTCGTATAAAAAAAACGGAAATCTATTTTAGAACAAAGAAATCAAATGGTAAGATATTAAATTTCTATTTATAAAAAAGTAAGAAAAACATGTAGCTTGCTTTGGTACCGCTACCTAAGAACCTTCTATTCCTTTCTTGTGTTTGCTAAAACCAGAAAGTAAAACTGTTATCCTCACCTCTCTTTTACTTTTATTTTCAACTTTCCCCCATAACGTTTTTAATAAACATTTACGTACCCTCGCCACACTATTAAAATAAGTTTAAAATTACATCAAATTTTTTAATTCTTCATATAGGTAGATTTTTGTTTTGATTCTCGATAAATCATATAATAATATAAATTAATTGATATGATGTTAAGGGAACATGGGTGTATTTATCACAACACCTAGTTTTTGGAACTTTTCAAGATAAACTTAAAAGTTAAGGGTCGCTTATTTTTCCAACAAGAAGGAAATCACAGAGCGTATAAAATCCCGAGTTCAGCTCCCTTGAGATCCCATTCATCATCATCATCATCATCACCAATCGATCTCTCTAGAAACAAATTTCCCAACTTCCTTCTTAGAGCTCTCTTGTCAGTTTAAGCTATCATTATGTCAAACGAACCGGAATCCTCCGACTCGTAAGTACTTAGATCTTTGATTTTTGTTTTCCGATCATAAAGTTTCGATTTTTTTACTTGGGTTTTTCGATATTGAGAATAGGGTTTTTTAGTTTGATCTCATCTGAAAGCTGATTTTGTTTGTCTTCCTGGGGTATTTGTTTCAGGAAAACTAAGAAGGATTTCAGTACTGCGATTCTAGAGAGGAAGAAGTCTCCAAACCGACTTGTTGTCGATGAAGCTATTAACGATGACAACTCTGTTGTCTCTCTCCATCCTACTACCATGGAAAAACTCCAGCTTTTCCGAGGCGATACAATTCTCATCAAGGTTAGGTTTTGTTCCTTATGTCACTATGTTAGGGTGTTTTGAGTTTAGACTTGGTTTGGATCGTCTGTGTCTTGACTGTATATCACGAGCATGTTGTAAACATATTCAGTTATGTTTTTTACTTTGTCTGATCTTGTAAACATATTCAGTTAGGGTACAACTTTTTTGTCTGAAGTTTTTTTTTTTGAGTTTAGAATTGGTTTGGATTGTTCTTTTTATCTCTGTGATTACTTACTTGATTGGGGTTTTGGATTTTCAGGGTAAGAAGAGGAAGGACACTGTATGCATTGCCCTCGCTGATGAAACATGTGAGGAACCCAAGATCAGAATGAATAAGGTTGTAAGGTCTAACTTGAGGGTTAGGCTGGGAGATGTTATTTCTGTTCACCAATGCCCAGATGTCAAGTATGGAAAGCGTGTTCACATCTTGCCTGTTGATGATACAGTTGAAGGCGTTACTGGAAACCTCTTTGATGCTTACCTGAAACGTAAGTTTGCTTTAATCTTTTGATTCTCTCTTTCATATCATAGTCTAGCTTGTCTTTTGGAGTTCGTGTTTTCTAAACTTATATTGTTTTTTTCACCAGCTTACTTTCTGGAGGCGTACCGTCCAGTGAGGAAGGGAGATCTTTTCCTAGTGAGAGGAGGAATGAGGAGTGTGGAGTTCAAAGTGATCGAGACTGATCCTGCTGAGTACTGTGTGGTGGCTCCAGATACAGAGATTTTCTGTGAGGGTGAACCAGTTAAGAGGGAGGACGAAGAAAGGCTTGATGAGGTTGGTTATGACGATGTTGGTGGTGTCAGGAAACAGATGGCTCAGATTAGGGAATTGGTTGAACTTCCCTTGAGGCATCCACAACTCTTTAAATCAATTGGTGTGAAGCCACCAAAGGGAATTCTGCTTTACGGACCTCCTGGATCCGGGAAGACTCTTATTGCTCGTGCTGTGGCTAATGAAACCGGAGCATTCTTCTTCTGTATCAATGGACCGGAAATCATGTCGAAACTAGCTGGTGAGAGTGAGAGCAACCTCAGGAAAGCATTTGAGGAGGCTGAGAAGAATGCCCCGTCTATCATATTCATTGATGAGATTGACTCTATTGCACCAAAAAGAGAGAAGACGAATGGTGAGGTTGAGAGGAGGATTGTCTCTCAGCTCCTTACGCTTATGGATGGACTAAAATCACGTGCCCATGTTATTGTTATGGGAGCAACAAATCGTCCCAACAGTATTGATCCGGCTTTGAGAAGGTTTGGAAGATTCGACAGGGAAATTGATATCGGTGTTCCTGATGAAATTGGACGTCTTGAAGTTCTTAGGATCCACACGAAGAACATGAAGCTAGCTGAAGATGTTGATCTAGAAAGAATCTCCAAGGACACGCATGGATATGTTGGAGCTGATCTTGCAGCTCTATGCACTGAAGCTGCCCTTCAATGTATCAGAGAGAAGATGGATGTGATTGACTTGGAAGATGACTCAATTGACGCCGAAATCCTCAATTCCATGGCTGTGTCTAATGAACACTTCCACACTGCTCTTGGAAACAGCAACCCATCCGCCCTTCGTGAAACTGTTGTGGAGGTTCCAAATGTCTCCTGGGAGGATATTGGAGGTCTCGAGAATGTTAAGAGAGAGCTTCAGGAGACTGTTCAATACCCTGTGGAGCATCCAGAGAAATTCGAGAAGTTTGGTATGTCTCCATCAAAGGGAGTTCTTTTCTACGGTCCTCCTGGATGTGGTAAAACCCTGTTAGCCAAAGCTATAGCAAACGAGTGCCAAGCAAACTTCATCAGTGTCAAGGGACCCGAGCTTCTCACAATGTGGTTTGGAGAAAGTGAAGCCAACGTCCGAGAAATCTTTGACAAGGCTCGTCAATCTGCTCCTTGTGTTCTGTTTTTCGATGAGCTAGACTCCATTGCTACTCAGAGAGGGAACAGCGCGGGTGATGCCGGCGGTGCAGCTGACAGAGTGTTGAATCAGCTTTTGACAGAAATGGATGGAATGAATGCAAAGAAGACGGTATTCATTATTGGAGCAACTAACAGACCGGATATCATAGATTCAGCTCTTCTTCGACCTGGAAGACTCGACCAGCTTATCTACATTCCTCTACCTGATGAAGATTCCCGTCTCAATATCTTTAAGGCCTGCTTGAGAAAATCTCCCGTCGCTAAAGATGTAGATGTTACTGCACTCGCAAAGTACACTCAGGGATTCAGTGGTGCTGATATCACCGAGATCTGCCAGAGAGCTTGCAAGTACGCCATCAGAGAAAACATCGAAAAGGTCAGTGATTTGATTACCTCCTGAAACATGTGATTAAGGAACCTTAAGTGCCAATTCGTTTTAATTGTTCTAATCTTGACCCTTTTTTGTGTGTTTTGTTCCTCAGGATATTGAGAACGAGCGTAGAAGGAGCCAGAATCCAGAGGCCATGGAGGAAGATATGGTGGATGATGAAGTTTCAGAGATTAGAGCTGCTCATTTCGAAGAGTCGATGAAATATGCAAGGAGAAGTGTGAGTGATGCTGATATTCGCAAGTACCAAGCTTTTGCTCAGACGCTGCAGCAATCCAGAGGGTTTGGATCTGAGTTCAGGTTTGACTCAACCGCTGGTGTCGGACGCACCACTGGTGTTGCAGCCGCCGATCCCTTTGCCACTTCTGCAGCTGCAGCTGATGACGACGATCTCTACAGTTAGATTTTGATTTCTTAGTGATCGTTTTTCTTCTTTCTTTAACTTAAATTAGGTTCTTTTGGATGATGTCGAGATTGATACAGTTTAAAATCATCTGGGTTTGCCAGCTTATAATCACTTGAGCAAATTATTTCTATGTTTATTTCATTCACAATGCCTTTGATCGGTTACTTAACGTTAATTTCTTAGGAAGTTATAATATACGAGAAAAAAATCAATCGTTGGAACCGTTAGAATTTGGAACGTTAACAAGCTGAATAAGGAAATGATCAAAATTTTGTGTATTTTATTTAATTTGTTAATTCTGTTTTTTTAAAAGAAAATTTTCTTTCTTTCAAAGAAGAAAATAATATTATTGTAAGGCTTTGAAGCTGTGAGCTCTGTTCAGCATCCTCTCTCTCTCTACGAAGGGACTATGTCTAAGAACATCTCTCTCAAGTCAATAAATATTAATGTAACCCAGTGATGATGATCCAATGGTCTGTCTAGTTTCCGAAACGCCACCATTTTCTCTTCCTCTGTAGCTCTGTTTCAGATGTATCTGAACACCAAAAAATATGGAGAAGAAGAAGAGAATTAAGATGAAGAGGAAAGAAGCGAAACATAGTCTGTGAAACAAAAGGTTTCTCGAAGTTACCTCTGTTTAAGTAGATGGCGTTGTAATGAACCTCTGCCCAGAAGCTCAAGAAGATTACTGCAGACAACAAGAGCAAAATAAAAGATCACTGTAATAACCAGCAAGAGAGAGGTATAGTAGACAAACAAAATTTACAGTGAAAGAAAACTCTTTACCTCCTTTGGATTCTTGGGAGGTAGGAAGAATTTCAATGTAACATGTATCTTTGAACGATGTTAGGACTACTATTTTCACCCGATACTGCAATATTAAAAAGTTTCACCAAACTGATTAACTATGAACTGAGGAAAGTAAAAGGAAGATCACTGCATCTTTTTTTTACAAGATTTAAGAATGAATACCGCATCTGCAGCTGCCTGTAATGTCACATGATCGCCCCATTCGCCGCTCCTGTTCCAAATTTTAACACTAGGCTTTAACAAGAGAATTGGCAGCAAATGCGGTTATGGAGTTCACTAAGAGAAGATATTTTACCGAGACATCTTTCTTAGATAATCAGAGAAGTCCATAGGAACGTATCCTTGATAAGAATCTGGACGAGATTTTAGCTAAACCAGAAGATGAAAATTGAAAAAAAAAGAATGAGTTCATGCAACTTATGGAAGCTAGCAAAGATTCTCAAGAGCAAATAGATCACCAAACCTGTTTTACTATTTGTCGTCGAACATGTTTATGGCGATCTGCGGTTTTGTACAGTTGATCAGCTAAAGCACGGAACTGAAAAGAAAAAATCGGGAGAGAGCATTCAAGATTCAAAATGATGACTCAGAATCTAACTAATTCTTCCAGAACGATCTGCGTATGAAGAAGTATACCTGGCAATTACCATCTCCTGGAACCTTAACCTCAGTGAAGTCAAACATCTCTAACCTGAAACAATGGGAAAGTAATGCAATCAAGAATGGTTTATATATGATAGAAAACATAGAATGAGCAAAAACAAATACCTATTCCGAAGTCTTTCATGATCTGAAACTGCTTCTTCTTCCGGAGGTATTTCTCCATTTATTTTCGGTATATACTGCATACATATTATGATCGATTGTAAAATCATAAGAACAATATTAACGTTAATTTGAACATCTTAGAGTACTTACCGGAATGGGAACCATTTGATTCAATCTCCTTCCAAATTCACCATCAGCATCACACTGATCCGATTCCCACGAGTATACATACTCATCCGTGTCACTCGGGCTTGAACACGAAAAGACATTAACCGAATCATCGCTCCTCCCATCTTGATCATTATCATTTCCTATCCATTCTACAACAACCAAAAACGCATCTCTGTAATCTATTCCCTAATACCATAACAACACAGAGGAAAAGCATAAACCAATGAATAATAACCTGAAGAATAATCCACAGCAGGAGACTGATCATTCCAAGCATAACCATTGTTGTTATTACTATAGTTGTTAGTATAACCTTCTTGTTGATGTTGTTGTTGTTGATTCTGATGCGAATAATCGTTACTTTCTGCGATTTCAAGCTGCAAAAAATCGTCTTGGAGAGTTCTAGCAATGATCTCATCGTTATCTACATCGCTACTACGATGATCTTCATACTCTCTGTAATACTCACCGCTCTGGTGATGATGATGATGATGAGCTACTGCTACTTCATCATCCTCATGAATCATCTCAATACCATAAGGCGGATACGTGTATGGATGTGGACCAAGAAACCATTCCACAATACTTGTGTTCTCTTCATGTGACACCATCTTCAAACAACAAAAAAAACTGCCAAGAGAAACGTTACCAGGAAATCAAAAATCTTATCCATAACAAATCAAAATCAAATACTCCATAATGACTTAATTAACACTCCAAAAATATCAATTAATTTAGTTGCGTAAATCTTGGGAGACCTCTCTGGACATTGACGGGAAAATTAAACAACAGAGACTTTTCAACAAAGAGGACAAAATGTGTGATTTCTAAAGAATTAACACAAAATGTTGTTACTCCAAAATTGTCCAAATTCATTTTTCCTAAATTAGATAGATACAGTAACTAAAAGTCATTATCAAAATCAAAGCTAAAAGCTTTTTGAAAACAAAGAGACCAACTTGGAGATTTAGTAATGAACTCAAAGCAGGAGTTTTTTTTTTGGGGGGCTATGAATCGAGAATAAAATGGACCTAGATCTGAGAAAATAAATGGTTGAAATGAAGAAGAAGAAGTTAGATCAAAAGTTGAAGAAACTCACCTTTCACTTACTAAAATCTCTGCAACTTGAAGACGGAATTGAATTTTTACTAAAAATAGACAATTTTTAGAGTTTTGGGAAGAAAGATTGAGAATTTAGGTTGGAAATAAACATAATTCAAATTGGTTTTCTCTTTATTTCTTTCTCTTTTTCGCAACTTTCTTCTTCTGAAAAAGACTGAATTTTTTTGGCTGATGATGAAAAAAAAAGGATCGAGAATGATTCGAATAAAAATAAAGCTGTTCTTCCCTTTTTCGATTCGAGAAAGAAACCCAGAAAAATTAAAAAAAATTAAAAAGAAAAATGAGAAAACGCGCAAAATGCCACTCAATATTTATATGAAAATCTGGGCTTTAGTGATTTTGTCATGAGATTTTGTAACCGTTGGATCATTAATATGAACGGTCACGAGTTCTTCGCTTTTATTTTTTATTACTTGATTCATTCTTTAATGTTGTAAGAACATTTTCCAAAGAGGTGTCTACTAAGGAAAATAGTAATCAACTTGATAAAAAAATAATCCTTGATTCTATTGATTTAATAATTAGGGGGCGTAGAATCTAATTTTGATTCTAATTTATTTTTCTTATCATAAATAGATTTGAAGTGGAATCTATATCGATCAAGTTTTTTTGGGGTTTTGGTTTCATGTTAAATAGAATTGAAGTGGAATATATAGATTGATGTGTATTTATTTCCAAAATTTTAAGTTTAATAGATATTTTTTATTCTGTTTTACTAATTTGTGCAATAGAAGAAACAAAATCGAATGGCATGAAAAACTTTATAATTATGTGATTAGATTGAATATTCTGACTTTCTGACTTTTCAGATTTACTAGGACAATACTGTAAAAGATAGATTTAAATATTTGAGATGAAAAAAAGGTTGGGAGATTTTAATTTTTATTTTTACATTTAAAATTGTTATTTCAACTTATTTTTAATTGATATAATCAAAAATGAATCATGATTTCTTTTCATTGTTAATATTTTCTGCTCTGTACCAAATCCCCAAAAATAAATTTATAGTAAATGAGCATTTAAGGAAGGATTAACATGCAAATGTAATTAGTTAAAATTAAAAAATCTAACTAGTGTTAGGCTTAAATGTTGAAAATTTTCTTAAAGAGGCAAATGGGTCCAATAACACATGGTTGCATAGTTTGAAGTTTCCCAATCATATCCGGCGCCAATAAATATTTTTTATTTTAGTTTTTGTTGTGTCAGTGTAAGAATTCCACGTGGCTCATACTCAATTTATTGAATTCCAAAACTATCGAATTCAATTCTTTCAGGCAGCCCCCTTTGTTTGATTAGTTAAAACTCACGCAAAGACTCGTCGACAAACTTGTGTACTGTATTTTAATATTCTTGGGAACACATAAAAACAATTAAAGTTTCTTTAGGTTATAATAAATGAACTAGGTTCTATGTTCTGGCGGTGAATGAATCATATGGATGCTTTGCGAATGCTTCAATTTATTTTAGTTAAAATATTAGTATAGAGTATAAACCTAGATTGACAAATTCATTAAGTATGAGATCTAATGAGTAATAGTTACACAATAGAATAATATAAATGGGTTAGTCCAAATAAAATAAGTTAAATTGTTCGCAAATAAAAAAGATGAGAAAAGTAGTCAATTTATGTTGAATCAGCCTATGATAATACAGTATATTTTAATTTTATGGCATGGGTCATGAATGATTTGAGAAACCCAAAAGCCAGTTTTTGTGTAATTTAATTAGGAAAAAATAATTTTGTTAGGTAGCAAAAATTAATCAAACGCATACGTAATTATGGGGTGTTTTTTATCAACGTTAGTAGTTGTGAAGATTATGCTGAAGTCATTAACAAGTAGCAACACTCTTTTTTTTTTAATTAGTTTTCAATTATCCTCTCTGCATATTATATGTTACATGTCAATTAATCGAATATTATAACTAAAATAGTCCATTTCAAAAGGGTCAATCCATTAGTTTATATAGTTAGAATATGAATAAATGTTACTATTGTGGTAGTTCATTGAGCAAATCTACCAAACAACATGCATTCTTTTAGCAATCATAGTTGAGAACCAAATATATTAGCGCGTGGTTTACTAAGAATTCTATGTTCAAAACAATCATGCCATATAACTATATAAGAATTCTATGTTAATACTACTTGATAAAATAAAGTAATACGTGATTACTGATTAATGTGACTGCATAAGAGTATTTAGTGGTTCGTATAATCCAAGAGATGTAACAAAATGACACATGCTTTCGAATGCATCAAGGGTTTTTTCAGAGTTCGATTACGCAAGGACTCAGGAGTATATATTATTTTTGACATAAAATGCTTACTAAATATTTTATGTTTTGATAATGCTATAACTAGATTTTATATGAATTTTTTTCTTAACTTACTATATTAGTTGACACTGATATGATATCATTAACTCTCAATTGAGTTTTGTTTTCCTCTGTTCGTTTACACTAAAAGCAATCAGGATTCTTTTTTTTTCTTACACCAATTAAGCTATTTACAATTTTATTTGCCTACTATTCGCTTTTCACGTTACTTTTTTATGAAATTCTTCTTTTTGATCTCTAAATTTAATGGCTTCCCCTGTTTTCAGCCAAAATCAATGCTTCAAAAGTCAAATTGTTTGCCATTGTTAGTACACATGAGTTGAATGCAATCTTATCAAAATTATTCCACTTATTATTGGGAAATTCCAAAAGGTGGGCAAGAGATTACCTAGTTTAAACCGATTTAGACCGTTATGACCTTTATAATGGGCTTATCATAAGATTATTAAGATTGTGACCAAAGGCCCAAATAGCCATTAGGTTCTGCAAAAATCTTCGAAATCACTCGAATATCAAATAAATCGTTTAATAATCACACCAAAAAATGGAATGTAAGAAAACTCATAAGTTTGTTAAATTACAGTATTTAAACAAAGGCATTGAAATTCACTAATTTGTTTCTGACGTAGACCCCGAATCAACAAGCTCTCACATTCTTTGGGTTCCACAACTTTTCTAACCAACCTCCTTCAGCACCATCAAGAACCTTCTTATTCTTCCCTTCCTCGACTCTAGAAGTTTCTTGACTCTTTAGTGGAACCAGCTGCGGCTTCTTGCCACCATTCCCAGGCGATGAAGCTTCCACAATCTTTGTCACCATCTCTAACACCTCGCTCATCTTTGGACGCGCCTTTGCGTTTCTAGTAAGGCAAAGGTTGGCTACAACCGCGAGTTTCTGCACTGACTTGATCATGTACTTTCCCTCGAGCCTCGGGTCTACTATTAGCCGGAACCTCCTTGTGTCGGATAAGTAAGGTCTCACCCATTCTAAAAGCTTCTGCTCTCCTTTAGGCTTGTTCCGGTCTAGTGGCCTTCTTCCTGTAATGAGCTCATAGATGAAAACTCCGTATCCCCACACATCGCTTTTCGACGTGAGGCGACCCGTTTGGATATACTCTGGAGCTGCGTATCCCATTGTTCCTACTACCTGTAAGCCCCAAAAATTACAACTTTCTTGATCTTGTAACGATTTCTTATAACCAGTCAAGTGAAAATGTACAAAACTTACATCAGTAGAAACATGGCTGGATCCTGGTGAAGGACCTAAGCGAGCCAAACCGAAATCCGAAAGCTTCGCTGTCCAATTCTCGTCTAGTAGAATGTTGGATGACTTGAAATCACGGAATATTATCTACAAAAAGAAAACACATTTTAGTTAACTGATGAAGTGAAGAAACAGAGGATTTCATGTTCATTTTTACCTGAAAGTCCATTTCTTCATGAAGGTATGTTAAACCTCGAGCTGCGTCTTGTGCTATTCTCAATCTGAGGTCCCAAGTAAGTACTGTCGGTGACCGCGGAGATAAATGGAACTCGACACTTTGGTTTGGCATATATTCATAAACCAAAAGCCTTTGGATTCCACGTTCATCGTCTTCTGCACAATGTCCCAGCAACTTCACCAAGTTTGAATGCTCGACTACACCGAGAAAGTTCACTTCAGTCACCCATTCTTTATGACCCTGCAAAACCCAAAACATTGATGAACCAACACTAACAAATTCTGTGAACAAAAGATGAAGAAACCTTTACCTGCAACCCTCTTTTGCCGAGCTGTTTAACCGCGACTTCGATTTTCTTCGATGGGTCTTCTAAGTTCTTGATTGTTCCCCAGAAGACACAACCAAAACCGCCTTCCCCGATCATACCTGACCTGCTGAAGTTCCTTGTGGCAGATTTAAGATCACCAATAGTGAACTCTCTAAGGTTGTTTTCTCTAGCTGACATGCTAGTGTTCGAGTTCCTACCAGTGGATGATACTGTGCTCGTTCCAGAAACATCCCGGGGACTGAAATCTGAACCGCTTTTGTTTACGTCACTGAAGTTAGACGTTGGTGAAACCGGTTTAGGGCTTCTCTGTTCATCTTTCTTGTCCCCAAGAGGGAATAAGAAGCATTTCATCTTCGTAAAGATGTTAAAACACCGAGGTTCCTCCACTGATATACACACAAACGAAGTACAGTGAGCAAGTTTAGTTCATTGGAGCATTTACATCAAAACAATCATCACAATGATTCTAAGTCTAAACCACTTGACTACACTAGAAGACTGAGAATCAAATGCACTATTCATTTGTTCACTTCATTCTAAAATTTGATCTTTGAATCCAACTAATCAAAAACAAAGGATCAAATTCTGTAACATCAAGGAACCTGATGAATTGTCGAATCAAATTAGAGATTCAAGAAAACCCCAAATTCTGTAACGAACCCTAATTTTGAAAAGTTAGGGAAAGAATGTTTCTTGGCCTAACTTGCAAGATTTATACTAAAGATTAAACCTTTGGGTCTTCCCTAAACAAGAATCTAAAGAAGTATGAACTTCGTGATAGAAGAAAGGTAAAGTAACTTTCGAGGAAATTACAAACTCACCTTTGAGATCTTTGTGTACTACAGACAAAAGAAAAATCAAAACTTTTTTTCAGAAGTTGAACAGAGTTTAATCACCAAAAGAAGGAGTCTTTGATAACAGAACAAAAAAAAATATTGTTGACTTGAAAAGGAAGATAACAAATGTAGGAGCTATTTTTGAGGTCTTATGAAAATGTTAACTTATCAGAACTAAAAGATGGAAGAAGGAAGAAAATATGACGAAGACTAATAAGAGGAAGAACAAATTTGAAGTCAAAGGTTTGTTGAGACGACGTTTAGATTAAAATATTTATATTGATAGAATATATGTATAGTGCGACACCAACAAAAAGAAAAAAACGAAGACAATTTGGTCAATGAATAATAATTGAAAGCAAAGATTGGCAAACTAAAAACCGTAAAATCTCTTTTTATTGATATGAAATAATCTGTTTGCCCTACGGCTATGTTATTTTTTTTAGATTGAATCTTAACATATTTCTTAATATGGAGTGCCACTTCACATTCTTTGCATCCATAGAATATGGTTGATTCCTCACAATGATCGCTTCGCACGAGTAGTCTCCATTTGTGTCTTCTTCATATGTAAAGTTGAGTAAAATGCTCATCATTCTTGTATCTCACCTTATATGGAAAGACACAAGAAAAATTCGCATTCATCACATGTTAACGTTTCTTTTCCTGATTCATCACAAATCGAACATGTTTCTGCTGAATTAGAGAAGAACAAGGGATGCCTATAAGAATGATGGTTCTCCCTGAGCTCCGAGGCGATGAAGCTTTTTAATCGAACATGTTCCTTTTTACTGAGCTCTGAGCCAGGTCGCGAGGTCTTTTTTCCCTAGTTAGTTCTCGGGTCAACGGGCCATGAAATCCGACTGATCTTGGGATTAGTATGAGCTATGTGAAAATTCCTGACACCCACACGTTTGTGGAGTAGTTTTTAGGGTGTATCAAACCTTGGATACCTTATTACAACATCTCTTATCTGATCACTACAACTAGACCATGCTGACGAGGACAATTTTTTTTTTTTTTTTTTTNTAACTTACAATTAAATATCACCC
>Ga0041059_1000010_pt1 | contig 74813 bp, 71 predicted proteins | sample AraColnosormetaG_FD_56232 | JGI IMG/M metagenome (GOLD analysis project Ga0041059, IMG submission 56232) | Arabidopsis roots microbial communities from North Carolina, USA - Col MF nosort | ecosystem: Host-associated > Plants > Roots > Unclassified | place: USA: North Carolina | collected...
AATCTCAAGCTGATTAGCATGTGAAGATTGATTAGGATCATTCTTGTCTAATGGTTCTATGAATAGATATATGATAATAATATATCTAAATAGGTCTGCTTTTTATTTTGTTTTGTGATTTTTCTTTATGCATGGATTGCAAGTGTAGACTGATAAAGAAGTGTCAGCTTTTGCAGGGTCCAATATGATTGGGAAGCAGCACAGAACAGAGCAGATCAACTATTCATTAGGATTCAGATTCATCCCCCCGAAATAGCTGAGTATGAGAAGAGCAATCATTCTTTCTTACACATTACTTATGCAGATGAGCCTATGGTATGTTCTGTTTTTTTCATCCCAATAGGTGTCAACTAGGACCTAATCTAAAATTAAGCTTGTTTAATGTAGAACAAAAGAAAGTTTGAGCTGGTTTTAGTGAAAATATAATATGGTTTTATCTTTTTTGGGTTATGTGGGATTGGATTTGGAAATCAGATTATCTTTTGGGAGACATTTTCTATTTGGTTTCAGATTTTTTTGTTTTGTTAACAACATGCATTGTACAGAATTGAATTTGGATGGTGACACATCAATGACACTAATACAAACGATTATGCTTCATGTTATGCGGTTATTTGGTTTTAGTCTTTCAGATTTATTCTCTAAGTTTTTTTACCATCTGTATTATTTTGTTTGTTTATAATCATTTTCTAATGTTTTGTCATGATTTTGATTTCGAAACTATTTCAATCAAAATTTGAGCCTGACAAACTAAACATATAATCATCAGCTTCAAATTTTTTTAATATATATTTGTTTTTATAACTCTTTTTTTATACTTTTTGTTAACAAAATAAAAATTTGAATCTATTAAAAGTTTTAAACTAGCCTTTGGACCAGACAGAACTGATGTATCATCAGACCCGGGACGGTCAAGCTGGTTTGAGATAAGAAGGAGGGCCATTTCTAAAAAAGTAGGCTGGCTTCGTCTGCATGAAATTTATTGTGGGAACGTGAGGCTTTTATGATGTTTGTCTTTTGAGTCTCATAATTCTTACAAATAACCTCATTCGATAACCAGGAATTATTTAAACTTTAATTAACGAAATTACCAACCTTTGATTTAGGATCAACAATACCCTAAATTTTAATTGTGAAATGAATTTTATAGCCAGCCAGCCCTTTGGAGTAGGTTTTCTTTCATAAACGTCAAACATAACAAATACTAGTCAAAATATAACAAATCTAATTTTCACGAGCACTAATGCTTTCGTTTGCCCTTGTCTATGGGCTTATGAACTCAGTTGCTCGTATATTCTTCAATATTTTTGGTTTATCAAAAAATAATGAGTAGTTGAGTTATCGATATGTTCAATAGATATTTTAGTTAGTAAGGAAACGGTGTTGTAACTTTTTTTTGTTATAAACTTGTAATGAACGTGTACTTAAACATTACATCATAAGATCGGGTCACGATGGAGTAATGTACTTATTTCATACTCGGATCATCGATCGATTAGCGACTCTTGGGATCAAACCCTATTTTGACTTTGATTATTTTGAAAGAAAATAGAAAAAAGAAGGGCCTAGATGAGGTAGCCATACCCTTATTACACCCACAATTATTTGATTTGACTTTCCCATGTGTCTTTCCACAGATTAGTAGCTGTCATTCTTTTTTCATTATTATATCAGTATTGAGTGCCAAAAAATAAAAAAATTGGAACCTCAGTATAAGAAATAGTGATTTACACTATAAAAAAAAAACATTTAGGTTTGAAAAAGGATAACAAGACACTTTGTAATAATCATTTTGACTTAAAAGGTCTAGACTCTAGAGATTCGGTGATTTCGGCCAAAATACGAGGAATACTTAGATAGTTAGATTTAAACTAAGTTGTTCAAAGAGTATGAATATCAGACTAGTTTAATTTTGTTCAAAGTATATATATGAACTAGATTTTAACCCGCGGTACACCGCGGGAACAATTTAGTTTGTAAAGTTAGTATACATAAAAGTTTGCAAATTGTATCTATCTATAAAATATTTTATTTCATAGTTTACAATTGTTATTAAGTAACGTCCTGCCAAACCCGTCCCGCCAACCCGTACCGTAATAAAACTATTTATTTTATTAATGTTGATCTTATTTATGATATGTTTATGAATTATTGTCTAAATATTTTGTAATTTTGTAATAATTAAATGCTATCAAATATCTCTGCGGTTTGATACAAATATCTCTGCGGTTTGATGATTATAATCGAATTGTTATAGTCATGGAGAAAAGCAATATCAAAAATGATAATTTTGTAGTAATTAAATGATATTAAATATTTTGGAAGTTTTATTTTAGTAACTAATCGTGTAGTTAATGTGAAGAGATTTAGGGAAGATTGTTAAATATCAAATATTTAATTCGAAGATTTTTTTCTAATTATCAAAAACAAACATTAAAATCCAGTAGCAGCCATTGTAAATAAGTCTTAACTACAGGATTTATTTCACAAAATGGCTGCAAAAATGTATATATAGATATCAGAGACCGTAATACTCGATAACTTTTAAATCATTTCAAATATACCACAAAAGTGTTTAGAAGGTCGTTCTCAAAAAGTTTAAGAACCTTCCTGATAAAAATATTTTTGTTATTTTACAAACAAAACAAAAAAAATAGTAGTTTACGAATTACGATATCCCTTTTAAAAAAGAACAGATCTTTTTATTTAAGACATCAAATAAAACAGATATAGTTTAAAATTGTACAACATTCCATAGTCCAACTAACTCTAGTTAAGTCTCGCCCATGCTTCATTTTGGGAGGCAGTAGTCACATTCTTTTTCTCATGCATGGTTCTAATAATTATTTATTTATATGTAGGAAGTATAGACGGTGAACTCGCTGGTCGGACCATTATAGTTTTAAAATAATGAGTTTGAGAATTCAAGATATTATTACTCTCGGTTTCAATTTATAATTCGTTTGTCCATAAACCAAATATTTGCGTTAATTCGAAACAAAAAGATAAATATTCGTTTTCAATTATTATTGTAGATTCCTGTAATCATTTTTCTTACTAAAGGTTTCAGCTTCTCTTAATATTGAAAGCTTATGATCAAAATATTTGATATGTTAATCTTCACGAAAGTTTTATACGATGGAGAAATTTGACAATATGATCAAAATATTTGCAAGATTCAACTATTACATTTTATTGTTTCATCCTCCACGTCCACGAACCCTCTCTAGATAACTCCCAGTACATCTTTTACGCGGTCGATAAAAGTATCAACAAGGCAGAACCATGCTCGGCGCCATGGAGAATCAAAGCAGAGAAACACCAAAAACCCCATCATAACCGTTACGTAGGTCGTCCCGAGGCTCCACCACAATACCACAATATCGAGTAATCCACTTTCATCGTCATCTTCATATTCTTTTCCTGAGCTGATTGTGGTACCACCACAGCTTCTTTTGGTGGGTGATCCACAGAGAAGAAAATTACCTAAGTAACTCTTCTCACCAAAGGTGTTGAACTGTTTTCCTTGCGGAATCACACCTGAGAGATTGTTGTATGACACGTTAAAGACGACAAGAGATTGCAACAATGTGAGTTGTGAGGGAATGGTTCCATGCAACTTGTTGAAAGAAAGATCCAAGCTCTCTATGCTTCTTAGGTTGGAGAAGCTTCCAGGTATAGAACCCGATAATGAATTGCGTGAGAGATTCAGCGAGCGTACTCTCTTAAGATCTCCTAGCTCTTCTGGGATATTACCACTTAACTCGTTGCTCGACAGATCCAGGCCAAACATCTGGTTAAGAGTTCCTCTCATGTACAAGTCATATCTCTGTTTCACCGCAAATTCAACTTGGACATTAAAATCTACCGAGTAGTCTAGAGAAAACCGATCTGACACAATCAAAGACTCGTAATATACTTCGGTGTATATCTCCATAAAGTTTGAGAGCAAGCTCGCCGGATACCAATCTGAATCAGCATTACTATGTCCTCCTGAGCCAAATGATAGATTGGTGACACACGAAGGTATGGATTCATTCAATCGATTGTGAGCAAAATCCAACATCCTTACGTTGCTTAAACCGCACAGCTCAACAGGAATCTTTCCTGTCAAGTTATTCTCTCTCAACAGAACAACACTGATGCTCGGGGTGCTCCTGAACAGTGGAATGTTTCCAGACAGTTTGTTGTTTCTCAGATCAAGCAACCGTAGCCCGTACCACAACGTGTCTGGAATAGATCCAGTGAGATTGTTGTTGTGCAAGTCCAATATATAACCGTAATCTGAGCTGGACCGCAGGGGTAAGCTACCCGACAAGAAGTTTCCAGAAAGGTCCAAGAGCCAGAGGTAAGGAATGTTGAACAAAGACGGTGGTATGGCACCTTGTAGACGGTTGTTGGAGATCCTCAGAACTTCCAAAAAGAAATTGCCTAACCACCTTGGAATTGTACCAGTGAGTAAGTTGTTTGATAAGTCGATCACACTCAACATCCTTAAGTTGAGTAGAGTACGAGGGATCTTCCCTGTAAACATGTTATTGTCCATGATCAGCGTAATCAAAGAGGTCTCATCACTCGATTTCCGAATAATCGGGCCACTGAATCTGTTGTGCGAGAGCTTAAGCCAACTCAATGAGTAGCAACCTGTGAAAAGATTCCTTGGCAATTTCCCTGAGAAGTTGTTGTAAGATAGGTCCATAAATTCAATATTTTCCATCCTGGCCATAGAGGAGGGCATGTTCCCTAGAAACTCATTGTTTGAGAGATTCAAATGTCTCAAGCTCGCAAGTATCAAACCGACATCCTTAGGGAGTTGATTGTTGAAATTATTCACCGAAAGATCCAAAATCTGCAGCCTGCGCATGGTTCTTGGAAGTGTAAGTGTTTTGAATGAGTTGTTCTGTAACAACAGGGCCTGAAGCTCTGTGTTATTTTCCAGCAGCCAAGTGGGGAACACTCCGGATAATATATTGTTGGAGAGATCGATGACCCGCAATTCCTGCTGATACCAAAGAAAACCAGGGATTTTTCCAAGGTTGCAGTGTGACAACATAATACTACTTAGCTGCGATTGCAGACCACCGGAAACGTTAGTCTCTACTATTTGCAGCATACCAGACCTGGAAGAGAGTTTAAAAACCTTGAGCTCTGTTAATTCAGTGATCAAACCCAACGAGAACAAGCCTTCAAAGTCATTATCGAGAAGTGATAAGTATTCCATGGATTTGAAGTCACTGATGAAATATGGAATCTTCCCACTTAGGTGATTTGATGATAGATCAAGAACTCGGAGTTTGGAGAATCTCGAAAAACAGAGTGGGATTTCACCCTCAAATCTGTTTCGACTAAGACGAAGCTCTTGCAACTGCTCTAATCTACAAATTCCTGCAGTGATGGATGCACAGAGAAACGTCAAGGCATATACAATCGAAGCTGAGACGAGTTCCTCTACTAAAAAAGGACTATTAGTCATAACTTGCCTTGTTTTTGCAATGAACCAGAGAATTTATTATTGCTTAGATCCAAGGCTCTGAGGTTTCGCAGATTAGTGAGCTCTGCCACAATTGAAAAAGATGCAACATGGCTTATAAATAAATGAACACTCAACTTGATTATTATGTGTATCAAGATTGACGTAGAGACACTCAAATTGCAACAAAAAAATTATAGATTATGTTACAACGTCAACGTCGCATTGATTTTATCAGTGTTAACGCAGGATCATAGTTAAATATACCTTGTGTTGGTAACTGGCCACTGAACTTGTTGAATTTCAGATCTAGTACTTCCAAACTTGTCAGATTTATTAGTTCTGTGCCAAAGTAAGAGATATCAGAAACAAAGTGAAAAAGACTTTCAATGTCAGTGACATATATATAGTTTGATTTGTTCTGGAGTACCTACCTTGAACAGGAAAGCCACCCTTAAATAAGTTGTCATGGAGAATCAAAGTCTTGAGCGACACAGCCTCATTCAAGTATGGCAAGACACTGGTATCGTAAAAGTTGACACCGAGATCCAGAGTCTCAAGATTTCTTAAACTTCCCAGGCCCTTACCACCTATATAAGCAGTAAAGTATTTTACATTGTTAGGGGACTTGAATACAAGAACAAAAACGAAAACGAATGTACAAACCTTTTCTTTCGTCGAACCAGCCTTTGAAGTACCCCGACGACAAGTTGAGACTCTGAAGCTCTTCAAAGGGATAGAAAAAAGTTAGGTTCAATTGGGGAAGAGGATCTGGGGGACGTATGGATTCTAAAGATAGGGAGATTCCGATCACGCGTTTGCTGGTGATGTCGCACTTGATTCTTCTCCAATGGCAACAAGACCGATCACTACTCATCCATCCTCGACGAATGTCTAAATGTGGATCAGTAATAACCGAGATAATATAAGCCTTGATCTCCAACAAACCCTGCCTTTCACTTTCAATGCAGCTTCTACATCCCTGTAACAATATCATCATCATTATAATCCATGTTAGGCCAAAGTCCATTAACTTCGAGGAAGACATTAAGTGCAAATATCAAATGTAATGATGATTCAAAGTCATTTTATAGTTTAGACATCAAGGCATGTGATGCAATGTGCTAAGACGAAGATGAAGTCAAAAGAGTGTCACAGCAGTAGAAATAGATGACCTGTAATTAATCAATGGGTATCAATTTAAATATAAACATAAACATTAAAAACTCTGCAAACTATGCTTAAAAAGTGTTCAGATAGACGAAGAAACTCACATGGTTATCCTCATATTAAGGAGTTGAAAAATACATTACATTCCATATAAATTTTCTTCACTATAATACTAAGCCGTTTCCAAAATAAAATTAAGCCCCAAGAGCAATTGACAGAGCTTCATTACGAGCTTTAAGCAGCCCAACAAAGACCCAATGCATGATCATGATGGTTACTTTCTCTGAATGATTTGTCTCTACCAAATCTTTTGATGTAATTAGCGAAGTGAATTATTTGTAACTGATCATTTAACCATAGATAATTCAGATGGTAGCTTTGTGGGTTAGATTAAAAGACACTTGTCATCAACTTGTTCGGCTATCAACGCATGCTATTAGAAAGAAGAATGAAATCATTGAATGAAAATTATGTAAATTGCTTGAAATTTTACTTTATGTAAGTTGTTACCATCCCATTGACTTTTAATTACACAAACAAATATAAAAGTCTATGATTAAAAGAAAGGTGATCCACTAGAAATGGTGGAAATTTCCTATTCGGGCAACTAACCAATTCTTCTCATTGATTCTTATGTCGTCTTCACCACTTTAACGGTGGAACTTTCCTATTTGGATGAGTGATTATTATTTCTTTTGATTTTTGTATCATCGTCACAAGTCACAACAATAACAAACAAACACATCAATTAAAGGCTAATCAATCAATCTTTTGTTTTGTCTTTTCCTAGTGGAACACACAGAAAACAGTTGCAAGATTTCCCATACCTAAACCTTACTTCTCAATTCTATAAAAAGGAAAGCTATTGCATGAAACAAGACAAAACAAAAATGCAAATTCAGACAAGGCATGTCGTGGTGGTAGTGGTGCTGGTAATAATGGTGGTTATGAGCTCTTTAACTGTGGAGGGAGGAGGGAGAGGGATATACACAAAAGATCAGAGGCTTCACCATGTTCAGAAGGACAGATCCGCCATTCCATCAACAAGAGGAGTAGACAACCACCATAACATTCCAAGACAAAACTTTGACAATTGGGGTGCAAACGGAGGAGGAGGTGGTGGTGGTGGAGAAGATGGAACAGGTTAGAATCAGCAACACGAGAAAAAAGATATGACTTGGGACAAAGGAGCTCCTAAGACGTGTATATGTGTGTATATCAGTATATGTAAAGACTGTGATGTGATGAAGCGGATATTAAGCCTATGTTTTCTGCTTTTGTGATGTAATCCTAAGTATATATATGTTTTTGATAAGACTTGAGGTGTGCACATGTGATGAATGAATGGTATTTAACACTCATAAGAGTGAGTTCATAAACAGAAAGTATGGAAATTAGGTGTAGTTAAAATTAGTACTTTACAGTTAGTTTTCGCCATGCTTTGGATTACCAGTAAAGCTTCTTCCTTAAAGTACTACAATAGCTACTTCAAGATTAGTTGTATGTATCCCCTGAACTAACCAAGCAAGTAAAAGAAAGATACATTCTTTCACCAAATTCCCACTAACTACTATAGATCATTGCATCAAAAAGCTAAAGCAAGTAACCAAATCTCCAAGAAATATCAGGCAACAATTTATTATGCAAATGCAGCAATAAGGACTTTTTCATTACCGGGACTAGCTTGAAGGAGCCTCATCGTTGAATCAATGTCAAGCCAACCGATTCTTCCAATTCGAATCGCTTCTCCACCGAAGGAGAAGACGGCGGAGGAATCCAGTGTTGTCACATCCTGAAGATTCTGTGTTTCGTTCGATGGCGGAGAATTGAAAGACGGCGAGAGAATGGATTCGAGATTGGTGAATCTGACCGAAATTAAATTAAACCGGGTTCTTTTCTTGACATCAATTAAACCAGGTCCTTTCATACCAACAAGGCAATAGATGAAAAAAACAAAATAAAAAAACGTTATCTACGAAGGTAATAAACCCTTAAAATTAAGGTTTGAGGGTGATCTCCACCGATGATACTCCCTCAAATTTATTTTTTATTTCTTTATTTACATTATAGTCTTTAATAGTAACAATAATCACTGATAATGATAAAAGTTTCATAAATAAATATAAAACATATATTATCAAAATAATTATGTTAAATAATATTTTAATTTTTTATATAAAATTAAATATAAATTAGAAAAGAAACATAACATAAAACATTAAAATGATTTATAAAATTACATGTAAAATTACAAAAATATTCAATGTAATTATGTCTATAATGCTTTCATATATGCTCAATGTAATATTATTGTTGTATAAATTTATTAATTTATTTTTTTAATATTTTAATATATTTGAATTTATATGCATATATTTGTCATAATTAAATGTAATAGAATTATTTGTAAGATATATTAAGTATAAGGACTAAAATAAAATTTAGAAGAGATTTTGAATGTGTGAATAGTATGCACCCTGAAATTTGAAACTTCATTATTCACATCCTCAAAAAATAAGGGTTTGAGAGTTTGTTGGAGTTAAAAAAACCTTCAAATTTGAAGGTTTGAATGCTTAGCTTGTTATAGATGTTCTTAAAAATAATCATTTCTTTGTACTAATTTAGTTTTACAATAACAAACTGATAATATATATTTATTTATCGATAAATTAATAGAATTTCACGGTTTCGAAATTATTAATTTATAAAAAAAATATTTTATGCAGAAAACAAAAAATAATCCAAAATCAAAGCAATTTAGTTCGTCGACATCTTTCATCCATTTGTTATACTTCTGTAGATCATTTTCAGAATTGAGGTATCCACTTAAGAAGATCATGCCCACACAATTACTTCCCGGCAACACACCGGCCAAAAAATTAAATTTTATTTCACGTGTGTTTGTTATTTGTTTTCCAAGCATCTGATCAATGATTTGAACTATATATCTTGTAATTTTCTCTCCTCTTGTGACTCAAATTATTTATACACAGCACATTTAAACCGCAGAGCTATAAATGTTTAATCTGCTCATTCGTTTCAACTAATAACTAGCGGTCAAGACAATGTTTTTGACCAAATGGAGCATTTCGATTCAGCGTGGTCAAGTGGGATTACAGACAGTTAACAAAATAAACAACACAAAGAAAAAGATGGAACAAGAATTCTAAGAGTTGTTACTTGTTACTTCAAAAGGGTCATGTTTGTATGAAGGAAGAGTGCAATCAATTTTGATACGTAAACTTCAAAAAGTGTGGTATATGTCGTACGAACCTAATGAGCTGCCACGACGACAGGAAATTACCGTCTGTGGGGTTCGTTCTACGTAGACCGACCATTCACATTTCAGATGTTCACCAAAGATCTACCAATGAGTACATCAAAATTAAATTAAATGTTTGACTAAGAATAAAGAAAGACATTTAATATAGAACATCGGGTCCTAGTCCACTCTGTATTTGTGGTCACATCTCTTAGAAATTACACACATGCAAGTTTCTAGTATGCTTCGAATTGATTATGCTATATTTATGTTTACAGCTCAAAATTTGGTTATGGTTTCCAGATATTTGTATGAAATATTAGCCTTATCCAATTTACACGTTTATAAATCAAATCAAAACTATAGTTCGTTTATGTATTTCAATCCGCTATGTATTTCAACGACAACATATATAAGTTCCTTTGTGTGTTTAATCATAATTCACGTTAAATTTTAATAAACTACTAACCTTATAAGTTATAACTAATTTTAGATTAAGCGTCTGAGCTTTAGAAATCTTAAGAAAAAAAGAATCAATTTAAAAAATAAAAACCTTACTGAAGTAGCCAAATAGGTTCTTAAACATACCCACACTATATACTCTATATACACTCTATTATTACATTATTTCTAAATAGCAAACCACATACACATACCACACTATTTTATTTAAGTACAGTTTCACTTAATCTACAAGATCTCTTGAAAAAAACTTAAAAACACTACACCCTAAAACAGAACCACAGAACATATATCACATTAATATTCTTCTAGAATGCGTAAGGTTACATATATACAGTATTAGTGTTACCTATTTCATAGAAAAAAAAAGAAAATATGTCACATATCAATCATTTATTGTACCAAAGCAAGTGACCCTCGTTCTAATTCATAGGCTTAGCTCTCTCCATATATTGACTCTTTCTATGTCGCAATATGTCTCCATTAATAAACTCTCCCTCTCTTTCTCCGTCTTCTCACATTTCCACAACAAAGCTCTCCATTTTTCAACAAAGAATATCAAATTTTGTCCTTGTAGTGGTGGAATCATCAAGTAATTAATGGGAGAAGAGAACAGCACGAGCGGGACATGCAAGCCGTCCAAGACATTCAAGGCGAAGTGTAGCCACATGGTGAGGAAACAGCGAGCCAAGTTTTACATCCTTGGCCGTTGTCTTGCCATGTTAGTCTGCGGGCGTGGCCGTGACCGCGAGCGTGACCGTATATTGATTTAGATCTTTACCTTATGTTTTGTTTTCTCTTCTTGTATTTTTCCAACTTTTTGGGTTGGGTCGCCGTTTTTCATTTTTCCCTCTAGTATCAAACTTTTGAACTAGGGTTGATATTTAAGTTATATACACATGAATATATGATATTGATGTGAATGCATTCTTGAAATGCTTAGTTAATTTAAGATTTATCTCTCTCTTTTGAAAGCTTAGAATGGTCTTTCTTAAAAACATGTTTTAGTTGTCAAGTACTAACCTCTTCTTTTTGTAAACCACTGGCCCTGGAAATATCGTCAATTTTACTTGGAATACATAGGTTATTCAAAATTAATTGTAAATTCAGAATTACTCAGACATGCATTAATCCTTCAAATGCTCGTTATCATTAATCATATGAATAATTTAGATATTTAAAGAATCGAATAATCACAAAAACTTCGAAAACTAACTTTGCTGATGAATAATTTGTTTACTAGTTCTTTTATTTGGCAACATCTGTTTCCCAGTTACATATATACAGTACAGATATCATGTAATTTATATCTTGAAAACATTATAGATATTGAGGTCAGAGGTCAAATCTCATCCACTGTACTTTCATGTTAGGCACTGCACAGTTTTAAGTGACAAAACAAATTCAGCTTGCTATAAACCTTAATTAGTATAAGTTTAGATTTCAGATATTTTTTATTTTTTTTAAACACGATAGATGTCAATAGACAACAAAAGTCTCGTTTTTGAGAGTAATATCCTTCATTAAATTAGTGTAACGATACCAGCGAAAAAATGAGAGGAAAAGGTGGAGAAGATAGAATGTAATTATGACAAAGTCTACGGCCTGAGAGTCCATGCATGTGAGATGTGACTCGATCGAGTCCAATTCATACTAATAATGCAAATCGAAACTATGCACTATTTTCTTTTCTATTTTGTCGGTTTAGGGAGGGCGATATGTTTAATTGGGTAGTAGATTAAAATTTGAATATGAAGACGAGAAACCAACATCATTTTCCATTCGATTCATTAAATATTCAAATGCATATATATATTAAAAGGAAAAGCAAAAGGATAATAGATTGTGGAATACTGCTGGAATTCAATGTCCGTACCATGAAGAAAATAAGTGAAAATAATAGTAATCCTAAAAGCATTCTCTTCTTCATATTAAATAATACATTTTAGTTCATAGGAAAAATATATATTAGTACATGCATAATAATTCCATTTGATACTATCGCCTTGGTTTTTCTTCCATTAGATACTTATAAAGTCGAAAATGAATAAGTTATTAACTCTTTTGATATTGTTCACTTTTGAAATGTAGATTATAGAAATTGCGATGGTCTAAAGGGTCCAAATGCAATATATTATGTTAAGCATATATGTAATAGGATATTTAGTTACGTTACGTAAAGAAAATTTTGTAACGTACAACTATGTTTTGACCAATGCAGTCAGTGTTACCACTAATTTATTAGATTCATGATATCTTCAAAAATACGACCCAACTACACTTATAAAACTATATAGTACTTAAAACGAATCCGAAGCCAAGAAAACAAACAAACTTAAACGTTCAACATCACGTGCATGCTCTTCCTCCAAGTCTCGAACTTTTCCGACACGCCGCAACCGCTGATTAAATTTAGATTATTATTTTCAAAACATTTAATCATTAAAGTAATTATAGATACTTGTCAGATACTCGTAGGATTTGAGCGTTATACTGAATCTTAATATCTATGTCCGATTTGAATATTTGGATCGTGAATATATATAGTACATATGTTGAAAACCAAATGTAGGTAAAAAAAACTATGAGCCGACAATGGGAATCGTCGAGGCGAAAAAGGTGTGCAGATGCACTCGTGCGGTCCCTCCTCGTTACTATTATTCATCGTTTTCCCACTACTGTTTGATTTATTACTACAGAACTCAGAACATTATTTTCTCAATCTCTTTTCTTTTTCTTTTTAAGTGTATTTATTTATTTATGATGATGGGATAATTGAGAAACGTGACTTTCAACTTTTTTCAGAAAGGAAACTTGATTTGTATAAGTAGAAGTCAGCATCATTGACGAAAGAGATGGGGGAAAACATGGTTGGTCTCATAATTATTGTCCCGAACAGATTTTAAGGAATTCCTTAACTCTACTATTTTATTGTGTTGTATTCCACTAACTGTGAATCGGTGGAGAGTTTTGTTGTTTTGCTTCTTATTCCTTTGGACGTTACTACGAAAATAGGGAGAAAAGAGGAAGATATATACGTCAGATCAGTGTGGTGTTTTGCAATTCATATCACATATTGTCATATTCACATTACTAACATATAACATTAGAAAAAAAAACAGATAACAATAGAAATATCTTAAGTAAGACATTGCCACATTAGTCACATGGGTAATGTTTGGGACTAATTTAGACTTCTAGCCTTAATTACAAAATTTAAAATAATAAAAGAGAAAGATCATTATTCATTGGATTGCAAAAGCCGATTGGACTCAAACAAGGAAAAAGCTAAGAAAAGGGATTTGGGACCCGTTGGGGTTGGAAAAGAAGAGAGAACACGTGCATCTCTCTGACATACGTTGAAACCCAAACACTTGCCTCCATTTTCTTCTTTCGAATTTATGATTTTTGTAATCTCATGACTATTTCCATCAATTTCCATCTATTTCCATCAATTTATCATATTCAATAGTATCAATACAGTATAATGCCAATATCTTCACTCCTTGAACTTTCATTGACCATTGTTGTATAATATATTGCATTCCGTTAATTAAGTTATGTATAATTTGTATCTATTAGTGAATTACTCATCCATTTTTTTTTTACAACTAATTACTCATCCATTTAGATGACATAATTAGGTTTTCTAACAATAAACATCCAAAAAGATAATAATAAACATAAAAAGGTTTTGTGCTCGCGTGTGATCAGTTTATGAGCTAGACCCCCCACGAGGTGGTGTCTTTTGTAGCAGTCTTTGTAGACTTCCCACGTGCGGCTTGTGTAGATTTTATCCAAGAGAGCGGGCCAAGTCCAACCCCAAGACCGTCCTCTTTCGTGTGTCACATGCATATTTTTCTCTATAAATTAAAGTATAAATCTTATAAGATTTTCAAGGTGACTAAAAATTTTCCATTTTGAAAAAAATTCTGCTATGTTTCTCCAGTCAAAACCAATATGCCAATATATCGTAACGTGCAAGCTAACTTGATTTTGTACAGAGACTTATGCTTTAGTATAAGTTTTTAATTTGAATAGAAAACAAGATTTTGGATTACCGTGACGTGGTCGTTTGAGCGTTAAGAACAATCGTTATAGATGATGAAATGATCATGCATTTTTTTACTTTAAAAGGTAATTTATTGCGTCGATTTTAGGCCTAGTTGTAGTTCCGTACTGTATATGATGACAATATTAGACGCTAGCTATGATGGTCCTTCTGACAAGGATCGTGATTGTGCGATCGTCTCACTCATCATAAGTTTGTTTCTTGTGTAGTAGTGGTGCATAACTGTATATACTGATATACATACTTTACTGTGAGGATGACTTATCTTGCGGAAAAGAATCTAGATGCACGAGATCACGCATGGTTAATTAAAAAAGTCCAAAACATCAATCTTTTATTAACAAACAAATAAAGTATTTATGTGTGTATGTTTGTATATAATCTTACAATTACAAAACTGTTATATGTGATACAATCACGAAGAATGAGAAAAGAAGTGTATATTCTCAACCTTCTCTCAGGTTACACAAATGATTCTATCTGTATAACAAAATTCATAAGATTTATCATGAAGACTTTATAATTAATATTTGCAATAATCAAAAGAGTCCAAATGAGATATGTTTGAGAGATGAGCACAACAAACTCGAAAAGTAAATTACCCACAATGTCACCCAAAAGAAAGAAAAAAAACACAAAGTTTTTAACTTTTTTTTTTGTAAAAGGACTTCTACTAAGTGCAAAAAGGTTTTATAGAGCGATTTTCATAACTTGCAAAAGTAAACAATGTAAATGAGTGAAAAATTTGAGGAATTTTTAGTTGGACTCTTTTTGAACAAAATTTGACATCGTCTTTATTTTTGTTATAATCTTGATACATAACAGATACAGGCCTTATGCTGCAATAAAGTTGCAGGAGAGGATTATGCTTGAACCAGCTTGTACCAAATTGGTGGTCTGGATGAGATCAGAAAACAAGTTGAGACAGGACAACCCTTTAGCGGTGAAGATGAACTTAACTATTGTGTTAACTTTGTTTACGTTCCAAGTCTGGTTCCGCTTCCAGAATAAATAAAGAGAGAGAGACTCGTGAGATCTCAACTGTGCACTTCTATTTTATATAAAGAAGATATTTCAACAATTACATCAGTTTGATGATTCTTTCTAGTTAGGGTGTAGAATCTGTGTACTCGCAAAATCTGTGTATGTATATCCGGTTTCCTTTGGGATGAATGCAGTGTTCTCATTTCTCTAGATTTATTTCATCATGACACCATCATTGTTCTAGAGTCTCAACGATTATATACAAAAGACTTATAAATAAAACACAACAAAGACCATCGAAAGTTTTTCAAGCAGAACAAAGTTAAAGACTAAAGAGAGTAGTCACAGGGTCTGATCAGACCTTTCAACTGTAGAGATCATCATCATCCGCTGCTCCTCCGGATGTGGCAAACGGGTCGACTCCCCCAACTGTGGCAGCAGCTCCAGGGAAAGCTCCAGTAGTCCCTGTCGGCGCATCTGGAAACCTGAACTCGCTTCCAAACCCACGTGATTGCTGGAGAGTCTGAGCAAAAGCCTGATACTTGCGAATGTCTGCATCACTCACTGATCTCCTAGCGTATTTCATGGATTCCTCAAAGTGACCAGCTTTAATCTCTGCAATCTCCTCCTCATCCTCTTCCATTGCTTCTGGCGACTCTGCTCTCTTCCTCTCCTTCTCAATATCCTTCTCGATGTTTTCTCTGATCGCATACTTGCAAGAACGCTGGCAAATCTCTGTGATGTCCGCACCACTGAAGCCTTGGGTGTACTTAGCAAGAGCCCTCAGGTCAACATCTTTCGCCACAGGTGATTTCCTCAAGCAAGACTTAAAGATCTGGTAACGAGACTCCTCATCAGGAAGAGGAATGTAGATGAGCTGATCGAGACGACCAGGACGCAGAAGTGCAGGATCAATAATGTCTGGTCTGTTTGTAGCTCCGATGATGAAGACCGTCTTCTTAGCATTCATTCCATCCATCTCCGTAAGAAGCTGGTTCAATACTCTATCTGCTGCACCACCAGCATCTCCAACACTGTTCCCTCTCTGTTATTATAAGAGATGTTCATTAATTTTTCTGAGATAAAGGTAAAGGGCATAAGTTGCCTAAGTAGAGAGATTAAGAAACCAAGTACAATACCTGAGTGGCGATGGAGTCCAGCTCATCAAAGAAAAGAACACAAGGGGCAGACTGTCGTGCCTTGTCGAATATCTCTCTCACATTGGCTTCACTCTCTCCAAACCACATTGTGAGGAGCTCAGGACCCTTGATACTAATGAAGTTGGCTTGACACTCGTTCGCAATAGCCTTAGCCAAGAGGGTCTTTCCACAACCAGGGGGGCCATAGAATAGGACTCCTTTAGACGGTGACATCCCAAACTTCTCGAATTTCTCAGGATGCTCCACTGGATATTGAACAGTCTCTTGGAGCTCCCTCTTGACATTCTCAAGACCACCAATGTCCTCCCAAGACACATTAGGCACCTCAACGACAGTCTCACGTAGAGCTGAAGGATTGCTGTTACCAAGGGCAGTCTGGAAATGATCATTACTGACAGCCATAGAATTGAGAATTTCAGCATCTATCTCCTCGTCATCTAGGTCAATTACATCCATCTTCTCCCTAATGCATTGGAGAGCAGCTTCAGTGCATAATGCTGCAAGATCAGCACCAACATACCCATGGGTGTCTTTAGATACTCTTTCCAAATCAACCTGAATAAGAGAAAATAATGTCAGATCTAAACAAATAGAAAAAGGTAAAAGAAAAGAAGAAAATAATTATATGTAACAGAACATTACATCTTCCGCAAGCTTCATGTTCTTGGTGTGAATCCTGAGAACTTCAAGACGACCAATCTCATCAGGAACACCAATATCAATTTCTCTATCAAAACGTCCAAATCTTCTCAAAGCAGGGTCAATGCTGTTGGGACGGTTGGTAGCTCCCATAACAATCACATGGGCTCTGGATTTAAGACCATCCATAAGTGTCAAGAGCTGGGATACAATCCGTCTTTCAACTTCTCCGTGAGTCTTCTCTCTTTTTGGAGCAATCGAATCGATCTCATCAATGAATATGATCGAAGGGGCATTCTTCTCAGCTTCCTCAAACGCTTTCCTGAGGTTACTTTCACTCTCACCAGCTAGCTTCGACATGATCTCGGGACCATTGATACAGAAGAAAAATGCACCAGTCTCATTAGCAACAGCACGGGCAATAAGTGTCTTCCCAGAACCAGGAGGGCCATAGAGCAAGATTCCTTTGGGAGGTTTCACACCAATAGACTTGAAGAGCTGTGGATGCCTCAATGGGAGCTCAACAAGTTCACGAATCTGAGCCATTTGTTTCCTGACACCACCAACATCATCATACCCAACTTCATCCAACCTCTCCTCATCCTCTCTCTTTATCGGTTCACCTTCACAGAAAATTTCTGTATCTGGAGCAACCACACAGTACTCAGCAGGATCAGTTTCAATAACCTTAAACTCAATACTTCTCATCCCTCCTCTAACTAGGAAAAGATCGCCCTTCCTCACCGGACGATATGCCTCTAAGAAATAAGCTGGCAATAAAAAATAAAAAAAACAGACATTAAACTACTGTGATAAAAACAGAACACATCAAGAAGCATATAAGCAGAGCACAACTTAAATGACAAAAACAGGGAAGAGAAAACGCTTACGTTTAAGGTATGCATCAAATATATTGCCACTTACTCCTTCAATGGTATCATCTAAAGGTAAGATGTGAACACGGTTCCCATACTTGACATCAGGACATTGATGAACAGAAATAACATCCCCAAGCCTAACTCTGAGATTAGACCTAACAACCTTGTTCATTCTAATTTTTGGTTCATCACATGTCTCATCAGCTAAAGCAATACACACAGTATCCTTCCTCTTCTTTCCCTGCAACCACAGATTCCCAAAACAAAAAGAGAGAAAACAAAGATGTAAATACACACAACTCAAAGAAACTATCCCAAAACAAAAGCATGAAAATTGAAAGACCTAATTCAAAAAACAACCCTTCTGATAAACCCTAGCAGCAAACCAATGAACAATCACAAAACCTTATAAACCCTAATTCAGTAAAGGAAACAAGAGAAGAAGAGCCTTAAAATTCAAAAATCAAACCTTGATTAAGATAGTATCACCACGAAAAAGCTGTAGCTTCTCCATGGTATCAGGGTGAAGAGAAACGACGGAGTTATCATCGTTAATGGCTTCATCCACAACCAAACGATTCGCTGCCTTCTTTTTCTCCAGAATCGCGGTGCTAAAATCCTTCTTCGTCCCCTTCCTGAGATATTCAGAGAAAAAAAAATAGAATTAGAAAAACCCCAACACGAAGACTAACAAAACCTTAAAGAGTTACTCAGTAATTAACAAGTACTTACGAATCAGATGATTCAGCTTGATTCGCCATGTTTGATAATCGAGTAGAGAGAGAGAGAGAGCTTCGCAGAGAAGAAAAAGAAGATTCGAGAAGTGTAAATAAATAGACAGGTGTGTGTTTTATTTATATAGAAGACAAATCCGTTTCTTGTTATCAAAGAAACGTTTATTTTATAGTATTTGTTTTCCATTATTATTATTCTTTTCTTCTATTTTTTTTTTATACATCTTCCAATTTAGAAAAGCTTCTAGTATGTTCTTATTTAGTTTTGAATAAACATTGTGATAATTTCACAAGAGATTTTTTTTACAAATTCAACAAAGTTACGTTTTAAAAAAAAAATTACGAAAAGAAGGTCGGTCTTAATGGGCAACAATAAAAGTTTTAATGGTTGATATTTTTTGTGGTGGAAGACCGTCCAATCTCAAACCTGACCCAAATTAGAAAGTTACATTAACCCAATTCATTCCTGGAAAACAAAACCGTTTAGAGGTGAAGCTTGGTGCTTTTGAGATTGGCAAGAGTGTGATTTAGAGACTTCAATGTTTCTCAAGGTCATTATACCCGGTTAAACCAAATTATTTGAGAGGGAAAGAGCCGCCGTGAGGAGCTCGGTGTTCATATTTATTTGTCAAGAGTTGTATCATGAATGTTAGCTCCATCCTCTGTTTAACCTTTGATGTTTCTGTAAGTTTATCCCTAACATTAATCTACCAAAGTCCAAACTTATTCAGGGGATTATTGTCGAAGAGCCAAGTATTTTTTGTGTTGGCATTTAAAGTATCACAAAAGGAATGCAGATTTTCATAGTTAATATTTGATGAACATATTCAAGAGTGAAGCCAAAGACGATCATGGAGCCTCTGTTCACCAGCTCCAAACATCTCATCGACTTTCTCGCCGTCTCTGTAAAACTGAAACGTGGGTGTGTAACGGATGTGACGAGTGGTTTCAGGGCACTCGTCGATATCTGCATAAACAAACTTGAGCTTCGAGAAACTGTTGCTGAGCTTTCGGAATGCAGGAAGAATCTGGCTACAAACTCCACACCTGAAAGTTTCAAAACAAAACCGTTCTCATTGAGGCATTTCATCGAACACTTTATAAGCATGAAAAGCGTAATCGTAAAAACAGAGAATAAGGTGTACCAAGAAGCTCCATAGTTAATAACAGCCTGAATATAACAAAGCAAAAACAAGAAGAACAGTCAGATTACGAAAAAAAACCAGCTTCGGTCTTAAAAACGTGTACAAATGTATAAGTTGTCGTGTGTAAGAACCGGAGATTTGGAAGACTTTATGTCGTCAAGAATTGTGAGGAAACTTTGGTCGTTTGGTGCGATTTTCACATTTCCATTGTCATTTGATTTGGATTCGAATTCAAGATTCGCTCCCTCTGATTCTTGCTTTCTCATTTTTTTGTTTCCTCTCTGTTTTTGTTTGTTTGGTTTTTAAAAGCGCCAATTTTGATCCCTCCAGGTTATAATATCATAACCTGAACCGAACCACAACTCTACTCACCTAACCACTGTGGCACTAAACCCAAACCAATCGATTTAATTCTAAACCGATTTTAACCAAATTTATTTTTATCTCTATTTCGTCAACCGGGTCCATTTCGATTTTAATGAGGAAGAGAGTAGGAACTAGGAATTTAAGACATAAATAGGATCTAACAAAATTTAGGAAGAAATTAATGGTTGACTAATAGGAGATCTTGGTTTATTATTATGGTAGTCTTCTTCATCACCAAAATCTGATGCTGCTGAAGAAATCATGTGTTGTTGTTGTTGGCAAAGAGCTTGATTCTCCCAACTCTTTCCCATCACAACTAAGTATAGTCCACTCATGATTAGTATTGCACCTATCAATCTGACCAAAACAAACATTAAAAAATGTGTAAGAAACTTAACTATAAGATATGAAAATAAAACGCATAATGAGTCAAAACATATAGATAACATACCCTCCAAGGTAAAAGTGTTCACCAAGAGCTAAAGTAGCTAAAACAGCAGCAATCAAAGTTTGAAGAGGCAAATACGCTGATACAAACAGAGGTCCTCCTCTTTCCACTACATATATTTGTATTGCAAACACCATTGCTGAACCAACTAAACCCTGAAATATATTCAAACTCACACCAAAATCAATCACACCATTCAAAAGAGTCTTAATCTAAGAAAATAAACAAACACTTACAGTGTAGAGTAACGCGTATAATTCGCCTCCTGATATTATCTTCCACCTCTCTAGATCTCTCTCGAAATAAGCCGAAATTCCAAAGAACTGTATCACTGCGAAAAAGCAAGAATAGGAGACGAAGGAGAAGCGAGCTGGGTACTTTTTAAGCAATGGTGATTGTAACACAATCCAACTTGACCAACATAAACAGTGACCCATCAAACAGAGACATCCCAACGTCCAGTTCTTGTTTTCTTCCTCTGCTTCTTCAGGTTTAATAGTTTGGTTCACTATATTCAGACTCGGTTGGTAAATGGTTGGTCCTTTATAGAGTGTTATAACCAAAGAGCCTGCGACAGATACAATTGTCCCCACCACTTTGGCTATACCATCTTTCCTCTTCCATTCCACCTTCTCTATTCTACAATTGTTGGTGTGTCATAATAAAAATGAGATATGAGTGGTATCAGAGCCCACTTTGAGGGTCCACAATAATTGGTCCGCAAGATACACATCTTGTTTCCCAAGTTATCTCCAATAAAGAATCAAGAACATACCCGAGCAACGCTGCCATGAGGAATGAAACAGCAGGAACAACATTTTCAGTTGCTGATGCGAATGTTGGTGAGGTATTGTCCAATCCAAAGATGTAAAATCCTTGGTTTAACGTTATTCTATAACCAAAAATGAGTATTGTAATCAAAAGTTTTTTGTCATTGATCTTGACTCCAAGATATAAAGACAAGATCATACCCAACGAGTCCAAGAAGGAAGAATTGAATCAGAAAACTGATTTTCATCGCCGGTCTTTCTTTTCTGTTAGAAATATACAAATAATATCAAGAATTAAAGAATTGAAGATATAAGATTTAGTTTGGTTTAAAGAAGTGTAATTATACTTTTCAAGGAAGTAAGCAGAGGGAGCAAGAACAGAGAAAGCGACGATGGTGCGGTAAAGTGGGAAGACGAGCTTGCTTACTCCTAAGTTTAGAGCATATCTCATGATCACGTGATTACCAGCGTAGCCTGTCTGAAACACCACCATAGCTATGTGAAGCTTTGCCCTTTCCGGTATCGGAGACATCGTTCTCCGCCGGAAGTAACCAAAGACGGCAGGAGAGATCTGTTTTGCTTTTTTTAGTTCGAATGATCTCTTGTGGCGACTTTCTTGAAAACGACAAAAACAGAGATAAGACTGTCATGTGCAGGTTGTCTGAGTCTCACGTGAAATGTGAATAGTCTAAACCGATTTTAACCAAAGCCATTTTCAACATTGATAGATTTCATTAACCGGCTCAATTAGATGCGTCGATTTTAAACTCTCTTTGTTGCAAAAATGAGATTAGGCTTAACACTGGGATTTACTTAACTAATCATACTTAAGAGTGCTTCGTTGGCTTAAACTTTTAAGTGAGTGGAAAAAAGATCTGGTTTCATCTCTTTCTATCTTCTTTTTTAAGTCCCTAAGATATTGAAATTCCAAAATCCAAACCCGATTGGATACTTAGATTAGTTAATTAAATTTTAAGATGATGAAAGCCATAATCCCTGAAGACAATGATAATAAAAAATCACAAGTTGATGATGATTCAAAAGGAAAGATACTTGGAACCTAATCCAAATCTATAATCTATAACTTAAAAGATGACCTAGATCAAGGAAAAACAAGAACCTAACTAACTGATGCATGATGTTATTATCCACTAAACTATTTGTGTTCGTCAGCTTTTTGGACATTTTTCCCAATTTGGGTAAACTCATGACTTTACTATTTAAGCAAAGCCAAAGCATGCTTACAAGTTCAAAGCACAATTTTAGAAAGGATTTAATTAAGTATAATAACACAAAGAAACAGAGTAAAAGAAAGAAAAATGGATTTTAAGAAGGAAGAAACACTTCGTAGAGGGCCATGGCTCGAAGAAGAAGACGAACGGCTAGTGAAGGTCATTAGTCTTTTGGGAGAACGTCGTTGGGATTCTTTAGCAATAGTTTCCGGTACACTTTGAAACCTTATTTTGTGTCACTTTCCAAAAATAGAAATTTACATGTCCGAAATATATGTTTGTTGTGTTCATACGTATAGGTTTGAAGAGGAGTGGTAAGAGTTGCAGGCTAAGGTGGATGAACTATCTGAATCCGACTCTGAAGCGTGGACCGATGAGTCAAGAAGAAGAGAGAATCATCTTTCAGCTCCATGCTCTATGGGGTAACAAGTGAGAGACAAAAAAAACCCTTGAATCTTGTACTTACATGATTGTTTTTTGCGGTTTGATTAATCAAATATTGTATATCAATAGGTGGTCGAAGATTGCGAGAAGATTACCCGGTAGGACTGATAACGAGATAAAGAACTATTGGAGAACTCATTATAGAAAGAAACAGGAAGCTCAAAACTATGGTAGATATTCTTTCATTGTTGCATATGTATGTTAGTTTTAGATAAGCATTCATTGAAAAAAATGATGTGTTTTTCTGCAGGAAAGCTCTTTGAGTGGAGAGGAAATACAGGAGAAGAATTGTTGCACAAGTATAAGGAAACAGAGATCACTAGGACAAAGACGACGTCTCAAGAACATGGTTTTGTTGAAGTTGTGAGCATGGAAAGTGGTAAAGAAGCCAACGGTGGTGTTGGTGGAAGAGAAAGCTTCGGTGTTATGAAATCACCGTATGAAAATCGGATTTCGGATTGGATATCAGAGATTTCTACTGACCAGAGTGAAGCAAATCTTTCAGAAGATCACAGCAGCAATAGCTGCAGTGAGAACAATATTAACATTGGTACTTGGTGGTTTCAAGAGACTAGGGACTTTGAGGAGTTTTCATGTTCTCTATGGTCATAATTCTAAAGTTGGTTTATTTACTTTTTAACTGATGGATAATTGAATTCGAAAGTGCTATATTAAAGTAACAAGTGTTCCAATATTCAACCTTAATGTACACAAATATGTAAAATTTGAACTCAATTTGAATCGGTTATCAATATGAAATTTGAATCGCAAGTTTAGTCAAGGTCAAAGATAAAGTTGTTAATCTTCACACAATAAACAATTTCCTAAACAAAATAAAATAAAATAAAAATAAAGGTACATATCCATAATAACAAATTAAGTAAAAATATAGCATTGATGTGTATAGTCTTGTTATATACAGCAACAAAAACATGAGAAGTCCATGCTCCAATGATGAAAAATTATAAGTTTTTTTATGTTAACATTATTGGTTGATGGGCTTCACCTTTAATATGAATTAATTTTAATTGTTTTAGTGTACTTTTGTGCCAAATGATTTGTTAAAAATGTTTTATATTTTATTTTTTCAAGGGAAAAGTATTTAATGTTCAATATACTAAATTACAATATCCTAAAGTAGATTATATTGGTATGATCCGAATGAAGTGTAGATGCATGTATGGAACGCCCTCTTGTATATTAGAAAAGACAAGGAAGAAGATAATATAATGCTAAAGATTAATATCTAATCTCTATTAGACTATTAGTTATGTAATTAATTAAAGATAGGATAGGACTATTACAACGTCACGATTGCATATACGTATACAATAAACACACACGTGGTATTATTATTAAGAACTATAACATTTTGTAAAACTACAAATTATGAGGTCCATTAAAACTACATAAAGATCATAGAAGAAAAGAATGCACAAGAATGAGTATGGAAACAACTTTTTGCTTGTTCCTTGATAAAATAGGTAAATTCAATTCATGTTACAACATAAACATTTGGGTTGAAGAAGTGAACACGACCAAATATGATATCGAACTTAGCAAGAAAACAAGAACTGAAAAAGATAACCGGTTGGTTGAACCAGCGCCAGACATTTCATCGGTATAGTCATTATAAGAATCTAAACCGCTAGTACCTTCCGATCCAGTAGTAGTCCACATCCCCAGATTGTTATTCCTGTACCAAATCAAACACCCTAAATTAGCTCCATTTTGACTTTTTGAGGTTAATTATGAAAATAGTGGGGTAAAAAGAAGTTAGACAAAAGAAAAAGAATAAAGTTAAAGCCAAAAGTAGAAGAAAACAAAAGGGTATGTAGACATACCATTTTTTAATATGGTTTGTGTTGGTAAAATAAAAGTTTCAAAGTATTGATTTGTTAAAAAATGAAATGTTCTTTTTCAAAGGGAAAAATTTGGCAAAGAGTGAATCATTTATTGACAAAATGTAGAATCCAAACCTGCCACCAACGCCAAGAACACCAGAGTGAAATGTGATTTGGGTGATGAATGAGGCGGATTTAGGCTCGACGCTATATGCCTTCTCATACCTCATTTCCGCACCTTCCCCGGATGCCACGAAGAAGGCTCCATTCACCAAAATGTCCCCCTCCGATCTCCAATTCCACCCTTTCCAATCACCATCCGGTGTTTCCACTCTCTTTGTCACCTACACAATGACACTCTCCATTAGTAAGATGAATGTTTTAAAGATTACACTTATTAATGAAAGTTTCACAAGCTGGATATTTATCCCTAATAAAGTTGGTATAGCTCAAAACATCATGAAACCAAAAGCAAAGTCTAAGAATGGACTAACGAACCAAGACTATAGAAAACATGCGGAGGGTTTAGTTACCTCCTTGGCAAACGGGTTGGTTGGGGCGGTGTAGCGGTTACCCTGACTGTTAATAGTCGGGTTACCGCTACCGCCAATGGCATACATTTCCCATTGAGTAAAATCGTTATTAACCACATGGATATATCCACGTCGACACCTCGGCATCCTTTGTATCAATTTCTCTCCAAAGTGATTAAACGCAATTGTTACCTGAAAAATCACACTAACATTCAAATATTACGCTCATTTAAAATAAAGTAGTCACTAAGAAAATGTATATTACGGATTAGTGTGTGTTTGACCTGCATGCCACTGTCTGGTTCATAGTGGTCGCTGTGACCAAGAAGCATGACTTCATTATGGTGAGAGAAGAAGTTGTTCGATATAGTTATTCCTGTGGAACCCATTACCGCATCTATCAGACCGTCCTTGCATCTCGATAGAGAACAATGGTCGATCCAAATGTCCTTTGATCCGAATATAGAGATACCATCACCGTCCGATTTCGTTCTGAACCCATAGTGCGTTGGACTTGACCGCACGTTAGTATTCCCTAACGAAAGCGTGAACAAACATATTTTCAGAATACTTTTATGAATAATCAATCAATGCTATTTCAGGAAGGACGAAAGATTTAGTTTTTACTTTGTTTTTCTTGCTTACCATACTTTTATGAATAAATCAATAAATGCATATAAATTCAAACAAAACATGTTTTCTTTGTTTGCGTGTGAAAACACCAATCAATGAGAAGGAAAATATGTACACCAACAAAAGGGACCTACTAAATTATTAGGGCAAGAAAAAAAAAAGGTTAAAAAGTTAAAAGACTAACAATTATTGGCCGTAAAAAAGAAAAGATAATTGATTTTTGGAGTATACATAATTTGAGATAAGAGAAAGTGTGAAAAGAGCTAAAACTAATTACCGGATTGGTAACAATGGTGGATATGGATGTTGTGAATGATGATATTGGAGACATATTGAAGAGTGATGCAGCCACCACCAACAATGTGAACATTAGCTCCTCTCCCATCAAGTGTCTTGTAACTATTGAATATTAGCTCTTGCTTTAGTTTAATCATCATGTTGCTTGGGAACACTATCCACAATGGCTCTTCTTGTATCACCCCATATCTGTCACCAAAATTTTAAGAATTTTCACATTGTAAACCCGTTTCCTTTGACATTGATAAAGATTCCCCCAAAATTATTCGAGGTCCCATGTCCCAAGAGACTGATACACTTGTTTTATTATAGTTGTCTTTTCTTTAGATTTATTATATGATTCGCTTCTCAGGTACAGTGTTAAAATTAAAATGTAGGGACATCAAGTGTAAACATCGTAAACGTTACGTTTCTATGTTTTAAAACGGATTTAGTTTATCAAAATTATACAGCTCTAAATGTTTAAAGAGGGTTTTGAGGAGGTTTTGAAGAATTTAAAGAAAAATCACTAAATCAGGGTTGTTGGGAAATATTCCACAAAACGGAGGGTTTATTTAGAAATATAAACAAGTGGTATTGAAAAAGTCGTACATAATAGATTGGTGTGGGACATGTGAATATGAGATGACAAAAGAGAGAGAGAAAAGTAAATTTGGAATAGATTAACTTATAGCTTACAGAATCTTATTTTCTTATAGGATTTAAATTATGAAAGTGTGTATGTAGGTAGGGTTTAGAGCTAATAACAATAATGACATGTAATGTTCAAGTATAGTATATAGTGTTAGTGTTGTTAACTAAACAACATAAAAAAAATCTAGCTACGGTCAAAACACGATAATTAAAGATCATATAATTGTCTAGAACTAATAAAAGACAACACATATTTGTCTATTTGTCAAGATGTTATACAAGACTTTCTTACAAGAAAGCCGGTTGAGTCGGTTAACAGAAAGGTACCTGAGAGTGCCCGGTTTAGGGTTGACGGCATCATCGTCGGAAGAATCAGTGACAAAGTAAAACTGACCACCTTTGCCTCCCAACGCGTACTGTCCGAACCCGATACCACAATCTGCTAGACCTTGTCTGTTATTGGGCCAGTTTGGGTCACATTTCCAACAGTCATCGATTGGGTTACCGGTGATACACGGGGTCGAACCGGCCTGGTCCGTCGTGTCTAGAGCTTGACGCCTTGTTATAGATGCATTTACTTTCCTGCAAAACAGTTACAAACCGTATTATTAAAGTCTTTCCGGTTTAAGAGAACAGAACAAAACAGAGGAAAACAGAAAAACCTCAGATTCACAAGAAGACATGAAAATAGCTTGTCAAATGTAATAACCAGATGGAAAAATTACATTAAAGAAGTTGAAAAAAGAGAGTAAATGTAGATCCAGAAGAGGCAATGTAGTAAGTGTACCACTGAACTTGATAAGCGACTAGTTCCGGGTCAGGATGTGGTATGAGAAGAAGAGTTCTGTTGAGCATCGAGAAAACCATTTGTGGAACCAACAGAAAAAGAGAGAAGAAAAGTACAATGCAGCTTCTTTGAAGCATCATTGCTGAAGAAACTTGTGATTTTAAGGATTTTAGGGTTTTTGGTTGGTGAAATGGAGGGAGAAGAAGAGATTAGTTAAGAGTTAAGACATGGCTTGTTGTTCTTCTTCTTCTCTCTCTGGTTACTGAGGAGTGTTCGTGAGTGGCTTTTTTACAGTGTGTTATTGCTTTTGTAATAATGGCTTTCCTTGGCTTTTGTATTTTTGTTTTTCTTTTTGAAGAGAGAGAGTGAAGTTGTTTTCCACTGACAGTCTCGAGGATTGAGAATCTGCTTGTCTCGAGGAAACGGTCTTCAATTTTTCCTTTTTTCTTTTATTGTACTAATATCTAATTAACCTAATTACTCACATAAGATAAGGATATTCATAAGCCTTAACAGATTTTAACTAAGGATAGGCTTTAATATTTGAATTCTTGTCAGGTTTTTCAACTTTTATTACAAAAAAGTGATGTGACGTTATAATAACCCCACGAGCTATAGTGCTATACAATATGAATGCTAGTATTAATGGGTTTCTGGACCAGAAAAAAGAGTTTTAAGTTAATTCGATACATCCCATAAGAGATTTACTAACATTTTGAGTAGACCAAAACCAACAGGAATATGAATACATCCAAATTACCAAAATCAATAATTAGGGTTTGAAATTGTAACCTAACCACATGTTCCAATAGTAACAAAATTATCTATATATATATATATATTCGTTATTATTAGAACTGCATTGCAGTTGAACCGCACGTATTTATTCGGAGTTTAGGAACCGCAGGTCTAACTACCTGCCACTATTGCAAGTTTGTAACCATATCTATCCAACCAAGGAAAGAAACCTACTGTGTCCATATACTCATATACACATGCGCACAAACAATCATACATGAGTATGTTTTCATAAATTAGGATTGGTTAAATAAGGCGTGATTGTTGGATTATTATTAAAGTTGTTTTTAGATTACTAATGTAAGCTAAATGTAGTGTTAAATAACGTGATGTTAGGCGACATCTTTGGAGAAGAAAGAAAAAAAAACATTATAGATATAAGGATATACACTTTGCCTCCTCACATGTTCAATAAGATCATTGTAACCAATCATAGTGTCCATAAAAGTCATTGCTTTGCTTGTGTTATTATTTTCCACGAACGATGAAATTAAGGAGTTCATTAAAACGCCTACATTACGTAAAGTAATCTTCTTTTCTCAACTTTTGTAATAGTATGCATCTTTTATCAATTTGTCATTATCCAGAATGATAATTTAGATTGAGACCACTTCTTCACTAAATTGTCGTAGTATCCAACATAACAACTATGGAGGTGGTTTTTGCTGAGGCCTAAAACAGAAGAAATATATATTTGACCGGAGCGTGGTGAAATAATCTGCTCCATCTCTGATCTCTCTCGGTCTCGGAGGAAAACTTATAAGTGGAAATAGTCAAAGGCTCTTGCTCTTTATTCTTTAGCTTGTATTATTAAAGTATTCGAATCTTTGTAATATACGGTGGGGACAACTTATAGCTGCATTTTTTGTTTGTCAATAAAGTTACTGATTTTACAGTAAATCCTTTATTGGCTCTTGTCAAAGCGTCATGGACCCATGGTCCTATCTATGTATTTTTGTAAAAAATATTTATTTTATTTTATCATATTAATAAACCACTTAAACCGGAAATTGGTTTAGGTATTACAAAATTGAACCATGTACAAAATGCCGGTTTCTTATCCCAACGCAAACCAACAAAAACGAAACAAAACTGTTGATACTTGATATATACGCAAAGCAGTTTCACGCTATTGTCTCGTTTTCACCTTGTATTTTCATTTTAATTCGATTCTACAATCCAAAATTAACAGCAAAGTCAATTGAATGTTAACAACAAAATTGATAACGTTGGTTTGGAAGATTTAGAGTAAATCTCTGTCTTTCTTAGGCTGGATTTTAACGTTTTGACCCCATATATCTATCATTCGTACATTTGACTACAAAATTACGTACATGCATGCGACAACAAGATTCTTTTCAAAGGACCTTGCATTGACTTTTATTGTTGTAGTAGAAAGGTTAGATTTTTCCTTCAAATCTTAGTTATAGTTTCCCTTGAACATATAAATCTGTAAAGTTTTAGCTGATTCGTTTGCAAAGGGAAGCAGTAAAAGCTCATTATGTTGTACGTATACCTTCTTACGAACAATTAATTTGTCTAGTGTGAATGAAATCATAAAGTTTGCAAGAAAAAAATTTGGACTTATTAATAAGTTCTCTTCCATAGTCACATGGAGATGGATTTTGTTCGTCCACTTGTTTGAGCATAATAAGCGTACCGTATAAACCTAATCTTTACTTTAATTTCTATACTTATCGTTCATATTTTAAGGAAATTAGCTAGGTAGCATAACTTAATTACACTTTAAACTCCAATTTCTTAAAATTAAATAAATAATATGATGAGATTTACCAAAAGAATGTCATACTAACCTTTTCTTTCATAAAAAAAAACATGTGCTTTAGTTTGCAGATTAAAGGGAGATTAAATATGATTAAATAGGTTAATTAGTCAAAGTAATGAATAAGAAAGATTTGAAAAAAAGGGATCAGGCACCTACCTAGATAACAATAGCCGGACTAAGAACATGGAAAGAACAATGGTTAAAGGGTATTTGCGCTCCTAATACTACAATCATTTTTTTGTTTCCGAGTATTAGTAGTCAAATTCAATTCATAGACAAATGTAAATGATTAAGAACTACTCCGTATTATTGAAAATACTCTGTATATTCTTGAGGCTTTTGAAAGCATGGGACGAAAAAGTAAGAAATACAAATAGTACTCCAGCATGAGCATGCGTCTCGAAATATGAAATTTAGTTTATTAATTTTCTGAACCACATCTTTATGTCAAGTATTTTGCAAATACGACCCTTCATGTGACACAAAGTCCACAATAAAACCAAATGATCCAACAATCATCATAGAGATGCTCAAAGGATTAGTATCGGTGAATGAGTTGCTTATATGCATCCGGATTCTTCGAATAATACTCGACCTCAGCCTGTTACACAAAAAAATTTAAAAAGACAAAAACAATAGATTAGTGCTAATGTACTTTGTTACCACTGAGAATCTAATGGGAAACTAAAAGACTATAGTGTTACCTTACGGACTCCTTTTATGGCAACTAAAAGCTTTTGTCCGAGCAAATCGTGGAGAACTTTGTCTTTGTCCAGAGCTTCAACAGCTTCTGAGAGCGTTTCCGGAAGTCTGTTCAATGTAGCAGCCACATCCGCCGGATTTATATCTGTTCCATCCGAACAACTCAAGATCAAGCTTCATATTAACACTACATATACATGAGAATGAATAACATAAGTTTTTAGTTACCTATTGGAGTAGGAAGTTGAAGATGTCGCCGGAGACCATCAATACCAGCAGCCATTATAACAGCCAAACCAAGGTGAGGATTTGCAGAGCCATCAAAAGACTTTATCTCAAAGTTAGTAACTAAACCATCAGGAGTTCCTGGTGGAGAAGCTGCTCTTAACGCTGCTTCGCGGTTTTCTTTGCCCCAACATTGGAATGCTCCACTCCATGTATTAGGTTGGATTCGGTCGTAGCTGGAAATTTAAGTGACACACACAACTTTTAATAACAATTGAGGAAATTACTCGAAAAGTACGGTTTTCGAGTTACCTGTTTGGGAGTGGAGCTATAATAGCTAAGATTGATGGAAGATGAAATAGAACTCCGGCCATGAACTCTTCTCCAACGGAAGAGATTCCATGAGAAGATGAGTTATTAGATGCCGGGAAGACATTTTCGCCGTTTTTCCAAAGACTTAGATGCACATGTGATCCAGAACCAATGTCACAATAATCATACCTGAAGAAAAAACACATATGTTAAAAATTTGCAGTTACAACGAATAATTTGGTGGGAGAGACTGACATACTTTGGAACAAAGGTTGCGAGCAATCCCTGTTTCCTTGCAACCGATCTTATAACTTCACGTGTGTAGACCAAGTTGTCGGCAGCATGGGATGCAATGGTGTGACCGAGAGATACTTCAAACTGACCTTTCCCGGATTCAGCATGAAACTATGAAAAAATTTCATACATGTCAAGAAGCATGTTGCAGACTGATCATTATGAGGGATTTTTGAATTATTTGTAACCTGTTCAACTTCGATGTTCAAGGACTCGAGTGCGGGTACAATATCATGGAAGATCGGAGATGCAGCATCGAATGAGGATGTGGCACAGTAAGGACCAAAGTCAAAAGGCATATACTCTTCTTTCCCTTCCCTTTTAAAAAATGGACAGAACAAGTGTTAAGATTGTGAAAATGATTGGATTGAACAAAGAAACCGGTATTCAAGAAATATATAGTCGCATACCGCACAACGTTCTTGAGGAGATAAAACTCATTCTCAAAACCAGCGTTCATTACCTAAAAGCCAAGGAAGATTTGAGCTTAAGCAACCAAAAAGCAAATAAAAGTTTTCGTAGAATGGCTATATGGAGATTTCTTACCAAGTCAAATTCATCTTTGAGAACTTTTGCGACCCTTCTTAAGGTCTCTCGTGGACAGTACCCCCATGCTTCACCAGGCTTCAATTGCATATCAGCTAAAACCATGCTCTCTTGCTTCGTCCTAATGATAAAATATGATACGGAAACAATTAAGAAAGAAACATCTGTAAAATTAACTCCAAAGAGAATGAACACGAGTAAAGTACCAAGGTATTGTCTGCTTGGTTGATAGATCTGGAACAAGTCTAATCTCACCCACACCTGTCAATTTAGACTCTTCTGCTGGTCCATCAGTAAATGAAGTCATCCCCATTGATGCAAAGGTCAGACCAACGCCGTTCTTCTTCACACTTCTGTTAAAACGCTGCGCTTGAACAGCCTGAAACAATACAATAAACAGAATTCTAGTTAAGTTTTTGTGCTTCTAAGGAAAAATCGTTGAGGTGGGAAACAGAGGTTTTTTCTTTAGAAGAAACCAAAAAAAAAAAACTCACACGGCATCTTTGTTGTCCAGATGTATCAACCCAAATAATGCGTACAAAAGAACTACTATCTTCTTGAACATCAGGCTCCTTTATCTTCAATTTGGGAGATATTATATTTTGTGGACTAGAAGAATCTGTGTCTATATTAAGCTTATAAAATCCAATAGAATTTCGTGAGAATATGTCTTTAGCTGCATCAATAGCTTCCATGAGTGAGAGATCACCACTGGCACAAGCATCACTCAGAACTAAGAAGATAACCTCACGTGCTTTCTTTGCACCTGCAAAAAACAGCGAGCTATGTTCAAGACTGAAGCAAGACGATTTCAAGTGCCAAAGCTTAGAAACAGGATTGGAACATATATAAGTATGTTACAAACTATAGAAAAGAGGTAGAAACTTGAGCTAACCTAAATAGTAGGTCTCAGGAGATGCATACCCATCAGTGCTGAACATAACCTGCAATAATATCTTATGGTTACTCATGAACAATAACAAAGATAATGCAAGTAAAATAAATTTTACCTTCTTTATTGATGCTAAGTCAAGGAGCTCTTTAACTGAAGAAACCATACCATGGACACTAAGCTTTGGAACCGCCAAGCCGAAATCAAGGTAAACCTTAAGGAACAAGAAAATAAGTTAATGACTAGGCATGATTTTACAGATAATTGAAATGGGATGACGAAAAACCTGAGGATAAACTGAAGACAGAAAGGATGCTTCCTTTGAGAATGGATAAGCTGCATGAAGAAGAACTATACGACACTTTCCAAATCTTTTGTCTTCAAGAAGGGTTCTAAGGTGAAGAGGATTCGACAACCTCAAATCCAAATCCTTGTCACCAAAACTGGCTCAAACAACAAAAGAAAAGGAGAATTTTCATTACTACAAACCTCTGAGCATGAGTTTCTGTTTCTGTGTAAGGTTTGTTTGATAAAAAGATCAGACTTTACTAACATCAATCATATAGTTGATCAAATCTTGCATACCCGGTGTGAATCTGCAAGGGCAAGTCGCGACGCACAGCGACCTCCAAACTAATGGTAAGGATGTAGTCAATCAAGCCCTTGTTTCCTATGCGGACAGGCTTTCCAGCTGCAGCAATATTAGATTTTAAGGTGATCAGACAACAACTATGTTACTTCTTGATAGACCAAGCACAACCATCTTACCTCGCAAGACTTCAACAAGGCCATTCTCAGCAACTTCTTTACTCACATAAGTATCAATATCCAAACCGCTACGATATGCAGCAATAGTTTTCAAAGCAACAATCTCTGGAACAAGCGTGACCGAAGTAGTCAAGGTTAACCAATACTAGTGAGTATAGTCACAATCATTAAGCGTGTATTAAAAAAGCAAAGATAAAAGGATATGAATTTAATCTTTCAACAAAGGTTTTGGTGAAAGAATCTAAATCCCAAACAGGCGGTTCAGTACTCTCAGAACCATAGAAATAACCACCAGGACACTCCTCTTCGAGGATTTGCTCGGCAAGAGTTTCGATACGCAACACTCTACCAACGAATGGAACAAAGTTTCTATGCCATTCAATATCATGTTTCTTGTCTAGCTTTAATCCATCATCAATGAGGAGAGCAGAGATTCGAGCTTCTTTAAAACACTTGGAAGTAAAAGAATCCAAACCCGAGGTTTTACGATGTTCCTCAACCGCTTCTAAAGATACTTCAGTGCCATAAAGTTGAGCAATCTCCCTCAAGTTCCTCTGTTTCATTCATACAACCAAAAACATTCATACCAACTTCACGAGATTCCTAAACAAGTCAACATCTTTTGAGTAACACTCGAAACTTTAGTTAACTAATACTTTTGAGACTAATTAGGAAACTTTAAGCTAACGTTTTCATTAATTAGAATCTGATTCAAACGAAAACTAACTAGAGCAAAAACACTTGGTATCGTCGTGTACCTTGAAGGAGAGAGAATGAGGAGCGAAGGTTAAAGCGTCGCCGGCAGCCTCGGAGAAAGTTCCGATGAACGGAAAAGATGAGTCAAGAGAGACAATGTTGTGTGCGTGAGCATCAACGAGCTCTATCTTCTCTATTGCTTCCTTTAACTCACTAAACTCCATCTCCGTCTCTCTCTGTCTAAAGTCAACAGTTCGATGTTCTTGATTCGTGTTAATCTTCTTACAATCTTCACAGTTTATTACAGGAACGGTTTTAAAGCATAAGTGAAGAAGATCCAATCAAATCGTTGACTTTTCCTTGTCTGATTTGGTCGGTGGCCGATGTCTCTGACCTTTAAACTTCACGACGGCGTTTAGAGGAGAGTGATGAGCACGTGTCCACGTGAAATACATTAGCCTCCACGTGTCCTAACTAGTGTGGATAACTTTCAACTGTGTTCTTGGTTTTTCATTTTCCAAATTCCGGTTCCTTGCCAAGGACAATCTCGTTTTAACAAATTCGAATTCAAAATTAAATTGGAAAAAGCTCCATTTGGTTCTTCCTTCATCAATCCAATCCTTTAAACCGGACAAGAAAAAACTGATTAATGCTAAATTTTTAATTTTGTAAATCCAAATTAAACCGGCATCCAAATCAAAACTAAAACCATTTCATTATATTTTACAAACCGAAGAGAAGCTACACCAAACCGGAGAAGAAGAAAAAAACGAAGGAAAAACAACGGTATCGTCGTCGTCTTCTAGCTCTGCTTTCTACCCAGAAAATTTGCAGTTTCTTTTTCTCCACCTTATCTTTCTACCATTTTTCTTCGATGGCATTGATACAAAATCCTGTTCAAGGAACTACTTCCGCGTACGCCAATGAGATCGCACAACTTGGTTTTTCTCGGTAACATTCTCATATTTCATACAATCATACTGTTTTGAATTTTACGTTTCTTTAATTCTTCAGTTGTGTTTATATTAAATCTATCTTTCTCTGTTTCTCATTCTTGCAGAAGCGTGGTTCAGCAACATATATCTTCCCCTGTTTATTTTCGGTGTATACCAACTATTTCAATAACGCCCACAATGTGTTCGACAAAGGTCCCCAACGAACGTACAGAGAAAATGAATTCTGGTTTGATCTCAACAAGACACCAAGTAGATCCTAAGAAAGAATTGTCTCGGATTCTGAGAACAGATGCTGCTGTGAAGGGCATTGAGAGGAAAGCCAATTCCGAAAAGTACTTAACTTTATGGCCAAAAGCTGTTCTAGAAGCTCTTGACGAAGCTATCAAAGAGAATCGATGGCAGTCTGCTCTCAAGGTACAGCTCTTTAATCCTTCTTCATTCTTACAGATACTTGGACATAGATTCGATAGAATTCACTTTCCTGTTTCTCTACTTTATAGATTTTCAATCTTCTTAGGAAGCAGCATTGGTATGAACCAAGATGCAAAACTTATACAAAGCTGTTTAAAGTGCTTGGGAATTGTAAACAGCCTGATCAAGCCAGCTTGCTTTTCGAAGTTATGTTATCTGAAGGATTGAAACCAACCATTGATGTGTATACCTCTCTTATCTCTGTTTATGGCAAAAGCGAGCTTCTAGACAAGGCGTTTTCTACACTTGAGTATATGAAATCTGTTAGTGACTGCAAGCCAGATGTGTTCACCTTTACTGTTCTCATCAGTTGTTGCTGCAAACTGGGTCGGTTTGATCTGGTTAAAAGTATCGTTCTTGAGATGTCGTATCTTGGAGTTGGATGCAGCACGGTTACTTACAATACTATTATTGATGGGTATGGAAAGGCTGGAATGTTTGAGGAAATGGAAAGTGTTCTGGCTGATATGATCGAGGACGGAGATTCTCTTCCGGATGTTTGTACGCTTAACTCGATCATTGGGTCATATGGAAATGGTCGCAACATGAGGAAGATGGAGAGCTGGTATAGTCGGTTCCAGCTGATGGGGGTGCAACCGGATATCACTACATTTAACATACTGATCCTGTCATTTGGAAAAGCTGGTATGTATAAGAAGATGTGCTCTGTTATGGATTTTATGGAGAAAAGGTTCTTCTCCCTGACGACTGTCACTTACAATATAGTGATTGAGACGTTTGGAAAAGCTGGAAGAATTGAGAAAATGGATGATGTATTCAGGAAAATGAAGTATCAAGGAGTGAAACCAAACTCAATCACTTATTGTTCGCTTGTTAACGCGTATAGCAAAGCAGGTCTTGTCGTTAAGATAGATTCGGTTTTGAGGCAAATTGTGAATTCAGATGTGGTACTGGATACACCGTTCTTCAATTGCATAATCAATGCATATGGTCAGGCTGGTGATTTGGCTACAATGAAAGAATTATACATACAAATGGAAGAGAGAAAATGTAAGCCTGATAAAATCACTTTTGCTACTATGATCAAAACCTATACTGCTCATGGGATATTCGATGCAGTCCAGGAACTCGAGAAACAAATGATTTCCTCTGGTGAGAATTTAGATATCCTCTAAGAAATATAATAACTGAGATAAGAGATATATCTTGAGTATTGCAGCTCTATTTGGTGGTTGAATTTGTTTCTGAACTATTCTTCCTTTACTGGGTTTTAAGATATAGGCAAGAAGAGGCTTACGGAGTGATGCTTTAGTTTGTGAATGAGCAAATCTAATGCAGAAGGAATTTAGAAGTTGTGAATTGTTCCAACTAAGAGAATCACTTGAGGTAACCTTTTTGTTATAAACTGTTATTTTTACTCTAAACTTCAAGATAAAATGGAGACACATGCTTGTAAGTTTAAGTGTTTGTTCAGGTGTTTGGAGCGTTGGTTAGCAAGATCCCAAGAGAGGCATGGCCATTACTAATGAGAATTTGGGTCGGTTCTGAAATAACCAAATCAGCATTGGGGAGAAAACGTAATGATTCCAGTCAATGTAAGTAATAAAAGCCATCACTAGTCTAAATGTTATGGTCTATTTTTCACATGTATTAGAAAATATTATCACATATTGTGTCTGTATATTTTGGATTTGTTTTCATCGTATAGGTTGGGACAGCTGTCTAGAACCAAAACTCAATTCAAAGTTTTCTTGGTAAAGTAAAATATAATTTTCTTACGCAGGCTCTTTAGACGGGTCAAAACAAACTGTGATCTAAAACTTTATCGTAGCTATATACACATAAATTATTTTCCAACATCGTATTATATATATCATTTGTAAAGAGTGGCCTGCTTTTCAAGCCTTAAAAGATCTTTTTTTTTTTTCCTTGTAAGATCTTCTACAATGTGTTCTCATGATCCTCTTCACTTCGTCGTAATACCCTTTATGGCCCAAGGCCATATGATCCCATTGGTCGACATCTCTAGGCTCTTGTCCCAGCGCCAAGGCGTGACTGTCTGCATCATCACAACTACTCAAAATGTAGCCAAGATCAAGACTTCACTCTCATTTTCCTCTTTGTTTGCGACTATCAACATCGTTGAAGTTAAGTTTCTGTCTCAACAAACGGGTTTGCCAGAAGGGTGCGAGAGTTTAGATATGTTGGCTTCAATGGGCGATATGGTGAAGTTCTTTGATGCTGCCAACTCACTTGAGGAGCAAGTTGAGAAAGCTATGGAAGAGATGGTTCAGCCGCGGCCAAGCTGCATCATTGGAGACATGAGCCTTCCTTTCACTTCAAGACTTGCCAAGAAATTCAAGATCCCCAAACTTATCTTCCATGGGTTTTCTTGTTTCAGCCTCATGTCTATACAAGTGGTTCGAGAAAGCGGGATCTTGAAAATGATAGAATCAAACGACGAGTATTTTGATTTGCCCGGCTTGCCTGACAAAGTTGAGTTCACGAAACCTCAGGTCTCTGTGTTGCAACCTGTTGAAGGAAATATGAAAGAGAGTACGGCCAAGATTATTGAAGCTGATAATGACTCTTATGGTGTTATTGTGAACACTTTTGAAGAGTTAGAGGTTGATTATGCAAGAGAATATAGGAAAGCAAGGGCTGGAAAAGTTTGGTGCGTTGGACCTGTTTCCTTGTGCAATAGGTTAGGGTTAGACAAAGCTAAAAGAGGAGATAAGGCTTCTATTGGTCAAGACCAATGTCTTCAATGGCTTGACTCTCAAGAAACTGGTTCAGTGCTCTACGTTTGCCTTGGAAGTCTATGTAATCTTCCCTTGGCTCAGCTCAAAGAGCTGGGACTAGGCCTTGAGGCATCTAATAAACCTTTCATATGGGTTATAAGAGAATGGGGAAAATATGGAGATTTAGCAAATTGGATGCAACAAAGCGGATTTGAAGAGCGGATCAAAGATAGAGGACTGGTGATCAAAGGTTGGGCGCCGCAAGTTTTCATCCTCTCACACGCATCCATTGGAGGGTTTTTGACTCACTGTGGATGGAACTCGACACTAGAAGGAATTACTGCAGGAGTTCCATTATTGACATGGCCTTTGTTTGCTGAACAATTCTTGAATGAGAAGTTAGTTGTGCAGATACTAAAAGCAGGGTTAAAGATAGGAGTAGAGAAATTGATGAAATATGGAAAAGAAGAGGAGATAGGAGCGATGGTGAGCAGAGAATGTGTGAGAAAAGCTGTGGATGAGCTAATGGGTGATAGTGAAGAAGCAGAAGAGAGAAGAAGAAAAGTTACAGAACTTAGTGACTTGGCAAATAAGGCTTTGGAAAAAGGAGGATCTTCAGATTCTAATATCACATTGCTCATTCAAGATATTATGGAGCAATCACAAAATCAATTTTAAATTTTGGTATTTGGCACCAGAGAAAAACAAAATATATGCTTATAAAATAGTGTTTTATTTTCCATGTTAGATTAACAATGTTTCATGTGTCAAAGGTGCTTTTGTGCTGTATATATCCACAATATCCAGACAGAATTTGTTTCATACTTTTGGACCCATATGTATTAAAATATAGGTTTTTGTTATTAAACTTAGAGCCCATATATAAGTCTAGTGGGCCTGGGTAACATATCTTCTCTAGAGTTTACCAAAAACTCATCTCCATTTAATATTTTGATTCAAAAACATCAAATTATATACAATGAGTTAAACATATAAAATTTAAAAAGCATAAAGAGGTTGCTGTTGCTGTCACATTAAATGAAGAAAATAAGTTATATTAGTATTTCAAAGACGACCAAGAGAGGATCATCGGCAAATGACTTATATTGAATCGTTTTTTCTTCGTTTAATATTAGTCTATTCAGTTTTCTGCTAAAAAATATTTGAAAAATCAAGTTTTTTGGCACGGTAGTTTGGAACTTTGGATCATCTTCATGTTAATGTGTTGCGTAAGAAGATATTTCCAGTCATCGATTTTGATTAGATTAATATATGATACTCATACTAGTCAGTCCTTTAAGGGCCGGGTAAGATTGCAGAATTGTTTTCAAAATTTCGGTGAATCTTCTTTTGCAAGTTGTTTTATTTGATTCATTTTTGACATTTGGACGTGGCTTTGCTTTTCTCATATAGTTTTATTGATTAAAAGTCTAAGTTTATTGATTGATTCGTCTCAATATAATTAGTCAAATATGAAGATCTTGTACATAGCTGATCGCAGAGCAGTTAGTGAAAGCCATGGTTGTCTTCTAATACCAATGATTGGTAATTGAAGACAGATACACATTACATGAGTAAGAGATTTCAGTATTTTTCTTATGCAAAAATAGGCGTGCTCCATCAAACAAAATGAATATATATACGTAGACACAGTTGCAAAGTGAAACTATGTCATATACTTTTAAACAATTCAACTAGAGCGGATTCTTTTTTATTCATTTGTGTTAAAATATTATGTTTTGCTCTAAATGAAACTATGAAATATACATGATAGTGTGTTTATTAGAATTTTTATTTACAAGTTGTAAACAAAGACATAAAACAAGAACGGAAAAGAGAACATTTGAAGATAAATGTTCAAATAATATTTGATTACAAAAAAAATAATGAAACTTGTTATCAGTAGAAGACGACTTGTGAAAAGCAATACTATGTATACCATTCATGTTGTAAATATGACAAGGAAACCAAGTGGTGGTAGTCTACTGGTTTCCACTTGAGCAGGAATTGCCCGGTTGGTCCAGGCCAGGGATCGATTCCCCTCAGGCGTGAAATTGCTAGTTATTTTTATTTGGCCAGAGACTTTCACCTGGTTTTCTCCGGACCCTGCATGGATTAAGGGTCTAGGCCCCGAACCTCCTGCTTATCAAAAAAAAAAAAATATATGACAAGGACTCATATTTAAAATCCCATCAATATAGAGACAAATTAAGATTACCCAAAAGGTATGAGTGATACACGTCAATGCTCCAATATTCCAAAAGTTGAACTGGTCTTACGTTGGTTTGTTCGCCACATACGCACAATTTGAACGTTTCAAAGAGTCCTTTTTCATGCAGACAAAAAAATATGTCCTTTTCAGACGGAACTCTAAAAAGATAAGGAAAATATGCCGTGGTGTTTGGTGTTTGTTTATTCAAAACGAATGCTTAAATTAACTATCACAACTATATGATTTTCTTGGGCTAAAAGCTAGCTAGCTAGGTATATAGTTTCCTAATTAGTTTGTAGAAATGCCTTGACTTAAAATATTTTATGAACTTTTGATGATAAAAAATTAAACTTGGGAAGTATTTTTTCCCAATCTCCAATATATGTATATATTTTTTTTTTTTAAAGGCTTAATCTCCAATATATTTCGATGGGCAACCTACATAACCGAGGGTTGAGATCATACATTAATATATAAAAATATATCCAAGTTGTCATTCATTATCTTTTTTTCTTTCCATACATTATCTTGTTCTTAATTAGTCATCAAAATAATCTTTTTAGTATACATATTCTGATAGACAATAACTTTATAGAATATCTCAATCATTTCGCATCAAAAGTATAGATTCGTTTGCCCAAAAAAAATAAAAAAGTTATAGATTCGTTCATTACAACCAGATGAATTTGATTCCAAAAATATAAATTAAAAAATTACATATCGAATATCATATCTTGTTCAATCTATCTTGACTTTGAGATAGCGCCTTTGATTTTGTTTTCCTTCTCTCTTTCTTTCATGCGATCTTGGAACCAATGTTTGGAACAAAGAAAAACAGGAACTCCGTGAACCTAAACCTACGCAAAAAAGACTCTTTATTATGAGGAAAATAAAATCACATTTTGTATAAAATTAGAAGTCCTAATTCTTCTTCTTTTGTTCAATTTAAAGCTCAACGTGAACTCTTGTACAAATGTGTTGAAATTCTATCGAGTGCTAATTTTAAATTGATTTCATTTGCATTAACAAATCGATCTCTTTGAACACACCGGAAAGAAATTAAATGAAACTCATGTAGATTAACGATGTGATCGATCATGTGATAACCAAACAAATAATCTATCTTTAGGTGGAGACAAAACCATAATCAATGGAACTCTAACAGCCCCATCGGCCAAGCTTGACCTACTTGGTACTTCTTTATACAGAAGTCGTAATACAAAATAAACCAAATTAAGATAACGATATTTTTATATATATAGTTGTCTTTTCGTAAGTGTCAGTGAATATTTAACTTGTTTTACTAATAAATATTTAAGATAAGATTCTTTTAACTTAAATTTACATATCTCACTGGATAACTCAACATTTTTTTTTTTGTTTCATTTGTGAATTTTCCTTGAAGTTTTCCTCACATATATATTTTCCTTGAAGTTTTATCTTATGTAACTCATTAAGTGTCATGAATGACGTAACTCATCACCGTCAGCGATTTTTTTTTATAAGAATGAGGGTACATGATTGGTTCTCTAAACAATAGTTCTTTTTTGGTGACTTGTTCAAAGTCAGTATATATATACAGCTTTTGATGACTTTCCCAATTAATTAAAGGTCTCTCACCAGATGCATTCACACACGTATATACACATTGTCGAATTTTGTATATGCATAAACATTTGCTAAACCCAAAAATGGAATCAAAAATAGTTTCAAAAGCCAAAAGACTTCACTTTGTTTTGATCCCTCTCATGGCTCAAGGGCATCTGATCCCCATGGTCGACATCTCCAAGATTCTTGCACGACAAGGCAACATCGTTACCATAGTTACAACCCCTCAAAATGCTTCTAGGTTTGCGAAGACAGTTGACCGAGCAAGATTAGAGTCGGGTCTCGAAATCAATGTCGTTAAATTTCCAATTCCTTACAAAGAATTCGGTCTTCCCAAAGATTGTGAGACTCTGGACACTTTGCCCTCCAAAGACCTCCTACGAAGATTCTATGACGCTGTGGATAAACTCCAAGAGCCCATGGAACGGTTTCTTGAGCAACAAGATATCCCTCCAAGTTGCATAATCTCCGATAAATGCCTTTTTTGGACGTCAAGAACCGCAAAGAGGTTCAAAATCCCGAGGATCGTGTTCCATGGAATGTGTTGCTTCTCTCTTTTGAGTTCGCACAATATCCATCTTCATAGCCCGCACCTCTCGGTTTCTTCGGCCGTAGAGCCATTCCCTATACCAGGAATGCCACATAGGATTGAGATAGCTAGAGCTCAGTTACCTGGTGCTTTTGAGAAGTTAGCAAATATGGATGACGTTCGCGAGAAGATGCGTGAATCTGAATCAGAAGCCTTTGGGGTTATTGTTAATAGCTTCCAGGAATTGGAGCCTGGCTATGCAGAGGCCTACGCTGAGGCCATCAATAAGAAGGTATGGTTCGTTGGACCCGTTTCTTTATGCAACGACCGTATGGCTGACCTATTCGATAGAGGAAGTAATGGTAACATCGCAATAAGCGAGACCGAATGCTTGCAGTTTCTTGACTCGATGAGACCAAGGTCAGTCTTATATGTTTCTCTTGGTAGCCTCTGTCGACTAATACCTAATCAATTGATAGAACTAGGTTTAGGGTTAGAAGAATCGGGAAAACCCTTTATTTGGGTGATAAAGACCGAGGAAAAACACATGATTGAGCTAGACGAATGGCTAAAACGCGAAAATTTTGAAGAGCGAGTTAGAGGAAGAGGGATAGTAATAAAGGGTTGGAGTCCTCAGGCTATGATACTCTCACATGGTTCAACCGGCGGGTTCTTGACTCATTGCGGTTGGAATTCTACAATAGAAGCGATATGTTTTGGTGTACCAATGATCACATGGCCGTTGTTCGCTGAACAATTTCTCAATGAGAAACTCATCGTGGAGGTTTTGAACATCGGGGTTAGGGTTGGGGTGGAGATTCCGGTGAGATGGGGAGACGAGGAGAGACTTGGAGTGTTGGTCAAGAAACCGAGTGTTGTGAAAGCTATAAAGCTTTTGATGGACCAAGATTGTCAACGTGTAGACGAAAATGATGATGATAATGAATTCGTGAGACGAAGGAGACGTATTCAAGAACTTGCAGTAATGGCGAAAAAGGCTGTGGAAGAAAAGGGATCTTCGAGTATTAACGTTTCAATTTTAATCCAAGATGTTTTGGAGCAATTGAGTCTCGTGTAGAAAAATCGAATGTAGAAGTTGACATAAGATTTATAAGAATAACACCAAACGATTTTTCTTTTTGCCAAAGAAGAAAAATTCATATAGATATAATGTGCATAATATGTATACTTTCGAACTCTTCTCTTAGCCTAATGAGTGATTTAGAAATACTCTTGAAATCATCACTTAAAGAGTCTTTTTTCCTTTTTCTCGAAAGATGAAACTTATATATATGGAAAATGCCTTTTAAGGATGCACTTAGAATATAGACTTTAGATTATTACATCTTGATGAAAATATTAATGTCTTCACTAGATATCTCAACTCAATTAACAAAGAGGTCTTTTGATTCATTATTTTGAAGCTTTTAGAAATATGAGAAGAAAAATGCTTGAATATTACTTCTGAAACTCTAAGATGGTGTAGAAGTAATCAATGTAGAAAGGTCGAAAAGTAGGGAATCCCGCGGAGAGACCAAGCTCTATAAACTCTTCTTCGGTTCTATGCTTACCTTTGGTTCTATAGATGGTCATGACAAAGATGTCACCTTCTAACAAGGCACGAGTCCGGTGACTTTCATCGGTTTCCTTAGGCAAGACCGGCTCACACGCAATCAGCTTTCCTCCAACTGGTAACGCGTTGTAGCAATTCTTCATTATCTGCTTGCATTCTTCATCCGTCCATGTCGTTAACACCCACTTTACACTCAAACAACAATATTACAAGATATTAATTTGGGACCAGAGAAGCAAAAAATGTGTGTATTTGTTTGTGTTGTTCTTTCAACAAACATGAGATCCCTATCCATGGTCTAACAGATCACAAGTTTTTGGTTTGAGAAATGTATAATCAATATTTAAATGATCATAAATAAATGAAAGTGACCAGTCGCATGATCTAACGATAACTAAGACTATATACTACCAAACATATTGTCCGAAGCGACTTATAAATTTATACCTATATCACTAAACATTAAAACTATATACAGAAACTAGAATTCGTCCTATTAGCAAAAATGTTAGTAGGTGTATTCTCGTGACAGACAATAATGTTACAACAAACCTTCATGAAGATAGCGTCAGCGCTAGGAACTGATTGGAACATATCCCCACCCACGTGAGTCACTCCTAAACCATACAATATATCATCCATTATTACTCCGTACATTACTAAAAATAGCTTTTTACTTTCAGAAAATAACGTACGTACAATATATCATAAATACAAAATCTCACCAGGAATATTGGGGGCTTTGGCAACAACTTCAGGTAAATCGAAATTAATCCCTTCACGGACGTTAGGAAATTGTTGAAGGATCATACGCAGACAATCCCCTGCACTACCTCCTACGTCAACCAAAATATCCACTGATTTAAACCCATCGTAGCCGTCTAATATAGCTTTCATGAACGGTACAGATACGCCAGACATTGCCTTTTGCATTAGACCATTCATCTCCTCACTTTTCCCATACTGAGCGTATGCCGCCTCGCCGTTTGCTTTCACGTACGGCTCTGTCTCCGGCTCCACCACTGCCGTGTGAACTAGTGGCCATGCTCGCATCAACGCCTCCTGTAATATATATCATTTTCACAACAAGTTTTAGACATTAGTTTATTATACCATCATTAGTCCTTTAATATATCACTCCAATTTTGGAAAATGAAAATGAGTCATAAACCTGGTGATGTTGGAGGACGTAGGCAGCGTAAGAGAGGCCGCCGGAGTCGGTTACAAGAGTTTTTCCGACGTCCGTAAGAGAGTATTTCCTCTCAATGGATCCAACAAGGTGTTCGGAGAAGACACCGTAGCTGGTGAGCATCCGAAGTATACGCTGAAGATTCTCGGGGTCGCCACCAATGGTAGTGTGAGATGGTAGGTGGAGGCGAGGGAGGATCTCGGCGGCAGAGAGAGGAGAATTGGCTCCGCCGTTCCAAATGGCGTCGGCAATGCCTAGTCGCACGGCGGCATTGAGAGACATGGGAACGCTAATCATGTTAGCAAGCTCCATAATGGCAAGACGAGCTCTGTTTCTACTCTCTGAGCTTTCGTTCTCCATTTTTTTTAATCTTCCTCGTACGTGAAAGTGAAACTACACATCGCTATAGAACCCACTAGTATTGGTTTTATATGGTTTTATATGGTTTTTAAGGTTAATGTTACGTGTGGTCCATATGGAATGGGATGGTTTTAGACCTTAGTCTATTATTTAGAAATTCAAAAAAAAATAAAATTTTGATTTTCGTAATTACTGAAAAATGGAGAACAAACACAAGCTGTATGAAAGTTTGATTTGAAATGATAACACAATTACCAAACTTTAATGGTACTAGCATCTCACTGTTCAAAATTCACATTTCCGATGGTACAACTATTTTCCATAATTCATTTTTTTGTGGTTATTTCTCAAGAGTACTATGAAACAAGTCCATTCACACCAATCAATTATCATGAAAACATAAATTCTGGTTTTTACCTTTGGCTCACCTTCATATACAATCCCTGAAATTGAAAATATCAGCATTAGAGAAATTGGAATCATTCTAAACAAAACAGACACTCTCATTAATCTCTCGAGTGTGAGAACATTGGCATACATTGGTGGTGTGTATGGTTGCTCCTGTGGTCATGCTAATGGTCTGATCAGGAACCAGCTCAACGTTTAACCGCTGAAGAAACACCGCGAGTGCCACAATTGCCTCCATCAATGCAAACTGATCGCCTACACATTTTCTAGGCCCTCCACTGAATGGGATGAATCTGGTGAAAAAAGAAAATCATCTTTTAAATTCCCTAATCAAAACCACTAATCTTGATTCAGTAGTTTGTGTCAAAAGATGTGTTCTACTGAGTTTACTTGAAATCAGTGTTTGTTTCGTTAGGGATTGCGCCATCTATGTCGAATCGTTCAGGCAGAAATTCCTCAGCTTTTTCCCATACCTTTGGAATAACAAACAACAAACACATAAGAAATGTGGGCATGAATGTAATACTAGGAATGTCCACTCCGGTTAGATATCCGAACCACACAAAGATCATTGAAGAGAAGGATTAGGCTCCCCTATGTTATACTATGGACGAGAGAAGGAAGAGAACTGTACCTCGGAAGAACGATGGATGTTATAGACTGAAATCATAATGTCTTGTCCGGTATTGACCTTATAGTTCCCAGGAAGAATGTCAGGAACTTGAGCTCTTCTTATCAAGACCTACCAGGAAACAAATCAATCAGAAAATTTAGTTCATGAATAATTAGAGAGATGAGCTTGATTGCTTACAGGAGGATGAGGATAGAGACGCATTGACTCGTTTATACAACGAGTGATGTACTTCAACTCCTTTATATCCTCGAAAGCCGGGTTTCTTCCTTCTAACACTCTGTCTACTTCTTCTTGTGCTTTCCTTAATGCAGATGAGTTCTATGAACATAGAGAATTTGAAGAGGTAAATGAGAACAGAGAAGCTCCCATCCAAGTAAATTCTCTAGCATAGCAAAGTAGAAGATACATTAAGGTACCTTACTTAGGAGATAAAGTGTCCAAGTGAGGACAGATCCAGTGGTTTCATGACCCGCTACGAGCATTGAGAGAAGATCATCCCGTAACTGCACACTTGATACCTGAAAACCCTCACAATGCAACATCAGCTTCGATTATGCGATAATGAAAGGCCAAATTTGCTTATAAACTTAAGGAAAAAAGTTTAAACCTCTTCTCTGCTTGCAAGCAAGAAACGCAGGATACTTGGGTCAGCATCATTTACATACTCCTCATCATTGATTCTTTCGCCTTCTCTTTCGACAATTTCTTTACACTTAGCAATAAGGTCTTCAACAGTTTCCCTTATCAAAGTTACAGCCTTTTCAGCTTTCACCTGTCTCGGGACTATCTTACACAATGCATCGATCTGAAAAAAACAACCAAACCCTCTCAATTAACAAGAATCCAATTGTTCCACACAATCAACAAACCACAGAAAAAACACAGGAAACTTGCCTTCCAATATGGCAGAAGATCAGTAGAACGAAGCTCAGCTTCTTTAAGAGCAGTGTAAACAGCTTCAATGACAGGACTATCAGTAGTCAAAGAATCGAAATTGTAGTTAAAAAGAGACAACCCAATGACATCAAGTGTCATCTGAGAGAACTTCGCTTCCATATTCACAGCACTTCCGTCTTCTGCATAAGGCTGCAACTTCTCAACAAGCCTCTCTGCACATTTGCAGAATACTCTCTCCACAATCACAGACAAATACCTCCTGTGAAGCGATGGAACCACCGCTCTACGCCTCGCCTATGTAAAAAATCAGACTTCAGCTAAGCCCAATAGAGAAGATTGGAATCTAAACCCTAAAATTAGAGTTACTTATCATACAAGACAGTCACACATTACTTCCACAATTCCAAAAACTTCAAAATTGAGATAGGAGGAGATGAAATTACTGTCCAAAGAGGTCCTTCAGCGATAGCGAAACCCGAACCAAATAGAAATTCAGAGACTTCAGCGACTAAGCCTTTAGCGTACTTTGGATAATTCCTCAAAACATGTTTAGCTATCGCTGGGTCGCTCACAATTACGAAATTACGAGGACCAGCAGCGAGACGGTAAATGGGTCCGTACTCATTCATCCATTTGTAGAGAGGTAAGAAGAGAGCACCTCCGAGGAGATCAGCGACATCGTCGAGCTTCGCGTTCGCGATTGGTATACCTGACTCGTCGTTTTTTCCTGAGGAAAGGGTACGAGTGAGTGTTGTGAGCCAATCGGGACTGACCCATGATTGGGATTTCGATGAATTGGTCTCGAGTTTGGGTTTGGGTTTCTCAATGGAGGATCTGATGGAGAATGTGAATTTGGGTTTTGGTGATAAAAGACGCGTAGGTTTTGCAGTGAAGAGAGAAGAGTAAGAAGAGGAAGATGGAGAAAAGAGTGAAGACTCCATTGATGACCTCTTTTCGAAGCTTCCGTGCAGAAATATTTGACTCTGTGTAGAAACGCGAACCGTTACGCGTGGATAAGGACGACGATGCATAAAACGACTACGTTTTGTTAATCAAAACTTAATATGGGCCTCCTCGTATTTGGGCCTTTTAAAAGCAAGTAGCAAAATCTGAAACGAAACAGAGAAGATCGAATTTTCTTTGAAACTCTGTAAACTCTGTTTCTGTAAAGTTGTTAAATTTTGTCGATCTGGTAGGAAGAAGAAGTACAAGAGAACAAGAAAAAGTCAATTCCTTTCGTTAGTCGGCGAATTCTAGAAACGATGTTCAATTTCTGGTATGATTTTGCGAATTTTTTGCCATCTGATTCATATGTTATTGATGAAATTGCGTGATCCAGACATTAGGTCTGTTAGCGATTAAGGAAATCTTGTTGTTGTGTAGTTTGTTGAGCTATAATGATATATTTGAGGTTTTTGAGGTGAATTGACAAGTGTAGATTTTGCTCAGCTACTGATTTAGGGTTCATAGTTACTGATATTAGGTTTACAATGATGTGCTGTATAAATGCACCTTTCAAGTTTATGAGGTGATGTATTATATTAACTTGGAAGCTGAGATAGTTAGTTGATGATGTTTCTTTTTTTTGTTGTGTACGTGAAGGGGATCAAAAGACCAACAACAAGGGCAATCTCGTCCTCAGGAAGCTTCTTCACAGTCGCCATGGTACTCGCCTTCTTTAGTTAGCTCGCCAAGCTCATCCCGGCCTCAAAGTTCAGGTCAGATTTCAGCACAAGTATCACCGGGTGAAGCAGCTGGCATTATCGTCTTCTTGAAAGACAAAAGGTTTGCTCTTTTTGTTTGTTTGTTTGTTATCCTTCTCTCGAGTGTGCGTTTTTTTTGTATGTCTTCTTTTTGAATAGTGTATACTTTTCTGTAGCGTGGATGAACTCAGGAAGCTTCTCTCTGACAAAGATGCGTATCAGCAATTTCTGCTCTCTCTTGACCAGGTCAAAGTCCAGAATAATGTAAGTCTCTAAAACAGTCAGTTGTTTCTGGATAGCTAAGAGTATTACTATTAATTGTAGTCCTAAGAATGGAGCTTCGTTAGTTATGTGTTGATATTATTCATTGGTGCTCTTTCAAGTATATACATTGATATTGTTTGAGGAAGCCTTTATCATGGCGTCATCTTCTACATGTTGCCAGTAATTAGAGCTTTCTGGTTCTTTGTTATAGTCTCTAAAACAGTCGGTTGTTTCTGGATAACCGAGGGTCTTATCTGTAGCTCTAAGAATATGTAGCTTCTTTAGTTCTGTGTTGATATAATTCATTAGTGCTCTTTCAAGTCTATACATTGATATTGTTTGATAAAGCCTGTATCATGTCATCAGCTTTCTGGTTCCTTGTTATAGTCTCTGGACGTTAATTTTTTCGTGATTTGTTTCTGTCCGTCAGATCAAAGATGAGCTCCGTAGAGAAACATTGCAGCTAGCTAGTAAGTACTCTATGGTTCATGTAATTCTACAGGAAACTTTAGTTCAATCCAGAAATCTAGAACTTTCCATTTGATCAAATGTAACAGGAGACAACTTGGAGAAGGAGCCACAGATAATGGAGCTCAGAAACCAAGTGTGTATCAAGAACCAACTTTTCTTGTTCAGTTTTACCATGTTATACCTTTTCGATATCTCTGATTTACCAGTCTTTACTTATTTTACAGTGCAGAATTATCCGTACAACTGAGCTCGCAACTGCGCAAGAAAAGCTTAATGAGCTTGAGAGGCAAAAAGAAGAGATCCTCAAATTCTACTCCCCTGGTTCTCTTCTTCATAAACTTCAAGGTAACAATTTACCATTGCAATGGATTCTCCCCTCGTCTCATTTTCTCTACTGTTCTAAACACCTTTTACTTGTTTTGCAGAGGCTATGAATCAGGTGGATGAAGAATCCGAAGCCCTGCAAGAAAAGTTCCTAGAGAAGGAGATTGATACAGCAGCATTTGTGCAGAAATACAAGAAGCTTCGTACTACCTATCATCGACGAGCATTGATCCATCTTGCCGCTAAAACGTCAAACATTTGAGATTAAAAAGCTTTACACATTGAATTCGAGACTTTGGTTGTGTATTATGACTCTTACCCATTGTTGTAAAAAAAATGCTTTGCTGTTTACTGTTTAGGTTCATACTAAAGTGATTGACATTGACATAAAAAATGTTTTCCTTTTCCCTTAACAAAAAATCTACAAAGTCTGAAACTCTCAGCAATCAGATAAAAAGATTACAAGAAAACCTCAAAGAGGTATACAAGTTTCTTTCTTAAAACAATCTCAAGAAAACAGACGACATAGTCTTTTAAGATGGTTTGAACACATGCTGTCTCTCTTCCTCACTCGTCCAGCAGGCCAGCTTCCTTTAATGCACTCTTATACTCTTCCTCTGAGTTCCACGACTTGATCTGCAGCAAAGTTTAAAATCGTTGGATACTGTTTTAACAAACACTTGAAAGATATATAGCAGTTTTCAGAAATCTTATAATACCTCCTTAACATTTGCTTCAAAATACTTCTCGATCTTCTCCATCACCTCTTTATCCCAGCCATCATCAAGCAGCAAGTTGAAAACCGCTCCTACAATACAAATACATAGTTCAGAAACTGATAAGAACTTATGGAAACACTTGAGAAAGAAAAAAAGAAGAATCAAAACTCACCTTTGCGACCAAACCGGCCAGCTCTCCCAACCCTGTGAAGGTACACCTCATAATCTGGCTCTCCAGTTTCATATTTAGTGGGAAGATTATAATTGACAACCAAATTCACCTGCAAGTATTGTATATAACCAACAAGAGGTATTAACTACGAAGCATCTTTGAGGTAAAACGAGAAGAAAGGAAAAGGCTCAAAGGACAATATTTACCCGCTGTTGGTCAAAACCTCTTGCAATGACATCGGTAGCAATGAGCACTTGAGTAAGGCATTCTTTAAACTCTTTAACTATCTTATCCCTGTCCGATTCAGTCAGATTACCATGGACACTGGTAACGTCATATCCCATTTCCGCAAGGGCTTTGTGCACCTTTTGAGCAGACGCTTTTGTTTTCACAAAGATAATGGTTTGCCCAATATCCCCAAGCTCCATAATCTGATCCTTGATGACTTCGATCTTGTTTTGCTCCTTCGGGCAAACAACTTTATACTGCTTCACCGAGTCCAAAGCCAGATCCTCTCTTTTGACAAACAATTGGTTGGGATCTTTGACTGTCCGCGCAACAAAATCTTTGACAGTTTCGTTAAAAGTTGCCGAGAAAAGAAGAACCTGTTGAAAATAGGTCAAGAACACAAGCACACAATCAAATCTAGCACGAGAAAGAAAGAAAAAGAGTTTCCTTTGAATTGAGATTAACAGCCATAAATATAGTGAAACACAAGCAGTCATTAGTACAGCTTTCTGCAGTGAAGATATTCATAATCATTTTAGCACAGACATATATGTCATCTTAAGATATGACGGCTCTAAACAACAGAAAAAAACACAGCTGAGGTGCTTCTATTTACTAAGAGCTTCTGAACATTGAAACAAGTATAACTATAAGCTCAGTAGACTATCTTGTGCCCCCTAGATATCACGATAGATATGCCACTAGATATCAACTGTCATCCTACTTATAATTCAAGAAGCATGACCAAATCAGACACTAGTTAAACAGACCTGGAAATTGGGATTAACTCTCCCAATGTCTTTCATTATCTTCAAGGAATCATCCCTAAACCCATCCTGCAACAGCAATGAATTAACAATTATCAACAACATATGAAGGGAAAATATAATCACATTATACAGAAGTTAAATCATTACAGTTGAGAAAATAACAAGACCAAGTAAAACAGAAGAAAGAGCATACCGTAGCAAGCATATGGTCAGCCTCATCAAAAACCAGAATCTTCAAATGATTTAGACCTAGTCTCTTAAATGCCATCCATTTCTTAAGCGTTCCAGGGGTGCCAATCACAACATGAGCAGAAACAGGAGCTCCTCTTGTTGCCGCCGGTGCACCTCTCGTTGAGTCAGGCACAGCCAACTCAGCAGTGATCCCAGTAAACTTCCCCATCTTCTGAAGAACTTCCATATTCTGTCATTCAACCATTAAAAGAAGTCAACAATCAGATTACTCTCAGATCATAACCAAAATCAGAGTAACTAAACAAACCTGATTAGCTAATTCTCTAGTGGGACAAATACAGAGAGCTTGAGGCTCTCTCAATGTGGGATCAACACGACTCAACATTCCAAGAACGAAACAAGTCGTCTTTCCAGATCCGTTATGAGCCTGGGCAATCAGATGCTTGTGTGGCGGCGTCATTATCATAGGCAAACTAATAGCTTGGATCTTGCTAGGCTTTTCGAATTTCATCTCAACGTACAAGCCTTTCATCAATTCAGGTGACAAGTTCAAGTCTTCAAATCTACTTGCTGATGTATATGGTGTGTCACCAGAAGTAACCTTCAAAAAACACCAGATTTCAAAATCAACCAAACGAATCTGGAAAATCTAATAACCCTAGACTGTAATTAGGATCAAAGAGAGAGAGGGAATTGAAGTAATACAGCTTTGATGTTAGAATCTTCAGGTTCCTCAAGAATAGAATCAGGTTTCTCTTCTTCCTTAATGCTCAATGAATTAAGCTCCGATACAGCTTCTTCTTCATCATCATCATCTTCAACATCGCCCCACTTTTTCTTCTCCGTCGTGGGCTCAGTCTTCTCGGCGCTATTAGATGCTTCAACGGTGGATGATGAAGATGACTCAACAACGGTGGGAACTTTCTCTACCGTATCCGCCATAGCTGTAGCCAACAAAAAACCAATCAAATTAGAAACCCAAATTCATCTTAACTTCTCCATTGATTCGTGAAAGAGCTGAGATTCTGAGAGAAGTAGAACCTTTGAAATTCGCGAATGAGAGAATCAGAGAGAGAGAAGGAAGACGATGAACGATTTGTGTTATGTTTGAAGTCGGAGACAATTTTGGGGAAAAAGTGAAAACCCCAAATAAATAAGAGTTGCTGCTTTACTTTGAAGCTACTAGTCAAGGATTGTAAAAATCACTGACGTTAATTTCAAGCTGCTAGTAAAAATGGAAATTTACTGATGTTAATTTATAAGCTACACGTGATTAAACCGACTCTAGTCTATGTTGTTTTTGTTTATAATTCGGTTTATCTTTCTGTTTTCTCTAATTTCAATTCGGTTCGACGTAAGAATATGAAGCTTAATAGTAAAAATGTAAAATAATTGAACTTAATTTCATGCTAGCCACAATTGAAATAACATAACCGACTCTACCAATGATTTTTTAATAGTTCGGTTTATTCTAGACGACCCAACTAAATCATTTTGGGCTTTAATTTATGTATAAACAAAACAATATGGCCCAACAGTCCAAATTTGTTACAAAAGAAGCCATTTTCTACTAATTTGGGTCTTGTACCAAGTAGAGATTTTTACTTCCATGGTGGTGATATGGCCCAAACTCTTGTTTTTTCCTTGTAATATTCTTCATAAGTTTTTTTAAAAAGCTTATGACTTTTCTATGTACAAGAAAGGAAATAAACCATGATGGCTTAAGCACAATAGAAGAAAGAAGAAAGGAAAAGAAAAAACCATGATGGTTTAACCACAATCTTTGAGGTGGATGCCACATTACCCAATACATTATTACAAGAACAACAACTAAAAGTTGGTGGAGCTCACACTTTGATTTCCTCAAACATATCATCTCTTATCAAGAAAACTGTATCCTATCAGAATTTTATATTCATGCCTCCAACGGTTCAACAGAAACCAAAATTAGATTATTGAAGTATTGAGCAATCAATCAATCAAGATTAGATGATTTCCCCAATACCCATATTTTTATTGATAGAGCTACCCTTCAAACCAAAGCCTCCACGCGTGGCCCGAATTGAAATTTCGCGATATGACGGAAGTTTATGTTCGAGGATGCAAAGATATTACTGATCATGGTCCCATGATCAATGACCAAAGAGACTGACCTCATAAACAATTTCCACCTACTCTATTGCACTAGCAAATGCGTTTTCTTTATCTTAAACATAAGCATGGGGAGAATGATTATATTTTGTATAACATGCATCATCTTCTTAAGTCTCCATTTTCTCACCACTACTCTCTATTTCTTTCTCTCTGCTTCTCTCTCTTCTCTATTTGTCCTAACGACCTGATTGCATTAGACAGGAACGAAAAGGAATGCAAAAGATGAGAGTTTCGGGGTTTAGAGTTCTTCTCTTGGTTTCTTGTTTCTTCTGCAAATCCAAAGGAGCTGTTGTTCCTGCACTCATCATGTTTGGCGACTCCATTGTTGACGTTGGCAACAACAATAACTTACTCAGCATTGTCAAATCCAACTTTCTTCCTTACGGTAGAGACTTCATCGACCAAAGACCCACCGGAAGATTCTGCAACGGAAAACTCGCTGTAGATTTCTCAGGTAAAGTCTTTCTCACAAAACCACATATATCTATCTCTCCATCAAGTATTACCTTCAAATACTTTTTCTCTCTTCCTAATCTAATTGGTTTTTTAATCTGCCTACTTGTGTCTAGCCGAGTACCTTGGTTTCTCTTCATACCCACCTGCATTCCTAAGCCGGGAAGCAAGCAACGAGAATATCCTGATCGGTGCCAACTTTGCATCAGCTTCTTCAGGATACTATGATGCCACATCTGTTCCATTTGTAAAGGAGACAACACAGTCAAACATCATTACACACATACCCAAGAAATGATCCATAAGGTTTTACTCTTCCTTTTGCAGGGCTCGATCTCCTTAACACGACAGCTGAGCTATTACAGGGCGTATCAAAATAGAGTAACGAGAATGATCGGGAGGGGGAACGCGCGCATACTGTTCTCTAGAGGTATCCACATTTTGAGTGCGGGATCTAGCGACTTTCTTCAGAATTATTACATCAATCCTCTACTCAACATCCTAAATACACCTGATCAGTTCGCTGACATTCTCCTGAGATCCTTCTCAGAATTCATCCAGGTACTTCTAAGTTTAGTAACGAACTTGTAGAACTCGATATTCATAATAAGGCAACCATATGAATGTGCAAATTTACAAGAAACACAAAAAAATCGTATCAGTTATTTACCCTTTTTTGTGTGAACAAGAATCATACTGTCACTTGTAACAGAATCTGTATGAACTAGGAGCAAGGAGAATCGGAGTGATATCGCTACCGCCGATGGGTTGCCTGCCTGCAGCTATCACTCTTTTCGGTGCAGGAAACAAAAGTTGTGTTGAGAGACTGAACAATGATGCTATCATGTTCAATACTAAACTTGAGAACACAACCCGGTTACTGATGAATAGACACTCAGGCCTCAGACTCGTCGCCTTTAATGTCTACCAACCTTTCCTGGACATCATCACCAACCCAACTGACAATGGTACACACCTGCAAAATCTAAATCCTCATTCAACTTTAGACCATGATAGAGTGAGCTATTCACAGGAAGAAGAACTCAGATATTTAATCTAGTTAGCAACTAACAAGATACCATTAACATCTTATTAAATGTCTAAACTACATGTATTCTAGGATTCTTTGAAACAAAAAGGGCATGCTGCGGAACAGGGACAATAGAAACATCGTTCCTTTGCAATTCTCTATCCTTCGGAACGTGTGTAAATGCCACAGGATATGTGTTTTGGGATGGATTTCATCCCACAGAGGCTGTAAACGAGCTGTTGGCTGGTCAACTACTGGGTCAAGGGATTTCTCTAATCAATTGAATTGAGCTTCATTCCAGTTGGATTGAATTCAAACTGTATACCTACAAATAGCTACCAAAGTTTGTCTCTCTCTCTCTATCTCTCTCTCTTCTCTCTTTCTCTTTCTCTCTCTATATATGTAACTCACAAATAAGAGACAGATTGTGTGTGCGTGTGTGTGACTGAATGTAGAAACTACCAATCTGGTCTGTGTCACTGTGTGATGGCCTGATGGGTCTATAGGTCCAAGATTTGTTTGAGAAGATCACAATCTTTGGTATTTTATTTTTGTTCCGAATCTACCTCTTTAACATTTCTAAGGTTGATTACAGCAAGAATTTTGGTAAAGCTTAAGAAGATTTTTTCAGCTTAGTTGATTATCATATATTCATATACAACTACCAAGAAGAAACAAGTTCCCATAATCTTAAGATAAACCAAACACACTGTTTACACCAGCCTTACTAGTTTAACTTGACAGAAGCCATATACATTGAATAGAATAAAGGATAAAAGGTCTAGGTGCATAACAAGATGAATACCTGGTTAGAGGTCTCTACGAGAGTTCAAATCCTGCATTTGAAGTAATCGCATACAATAGTTTTTCCCTCATAGTGCTTGCTCGTTTATACGTTGGAAGCTGAAGAAATCCAAAAAGAAAGACTGAACAAAAAAGATATAGGAATATTCACATGTAGACTACAAAGATAATTGGACTATTGAAACTTCACCTTAAGAGTATTGTAGCACGTAGAAGCAGATGGAAGTCTTTCTACATCTTGTCCTCCAATAGCAGCCCAAAGAGAGGTATCACAAGAGACCTGCAGAAGATGAAAAAGCACAAAAGTAAGAAAACAAAATTACCAAACAGAATATCAAACATACATTTCTAAGCTTAAGTTCAAAAACAAACTTTATGGATGATGAAGGTTGGCTGCAAGTATTTGAAACCAAGGAGTGGTGCCCGAGAACAACTAGTCACAAATTTGAGGAGCAAGCAACGTTCACTCGGTTCAAAGCCTTTCATGACCTGAGACAGGATGCCCAGAGAGAAATTATACAAGCCGCACTCAAACTCTCAGCATATGTCATAAATTGGCAAACAGAATAGAAAGAAAACGTAGAGATCAGGACTTCTGATTAAGAGTTATTACCTCCCAGAAGATTTTGATTGTTCGACTGCTATCACTGTAACCACCAGTGTATTTTGTATTCCTCCTTAAGTCATCAACATCAATATCATGGTTTCCTCCTGAGAGTAACTGTAAAGGAATCTTTGTGAGACAATAGCTTTGTACAAAAGAAAAAAATCTAGAAATCATTACATTAGAGCCGCACACCTGATTAAATTCATGGGCATTAAATAGTTTCAACCAAGCAGGAGATATAAGGTCAGTCAATCCTCTGTAAAATGCATTTGAAAAGGGCACAATCTGCATTGGAGACAAGACATAGGACAACATGTTTACCTCATTAATTATGAAGTAACTTTTGTTTTGCAGGATGATTGACCTTAAGATTATTTATAAAACGTTAAAAAGACGATACCTGCCGGTTAAGTTTATAGTCAGCCATTGCATGAATATATTGCATTTTGTTCTCATTCGTGACTGAAGTATCCTTCCCACCGGGTTTGAGTTCAATTATGCTCATTTTTCCACAAAACTCTTCAGTGACTGTGAAATCCAGACAGAGTTCCTTCAAATCACCATCATAATGCTGCATATAAACAAAGTCTTGATCTCAGAAACCCTTTCCTGTGATACTTATTACAAGATTGAATTTTGACATATGAGGCGACAGATATATCACCTGCAACGGTTTTTACCTTGACATACATGAGGTTCCTGTAGAGCTCTGGATCAAGCCCTGATAGTTCATCAATAAAGCTATAACGCCCCAAAAGCTTCTGGATGAAAACGTGTGAAAAAGAGTAATCCAGCAGTATTCCCTCATATAGAGCTTTTCCAACAATTCTTCCAAGAAACTCAATCATCTGAATCCCATTCTCAAGGTGCCGTGCAGATGGGCTAGGAACAAGCAACCTATCTGAAGTAGGGGTTTGCGAGAATAACCCATACCTTTTGGAAAAGAAAAATAATGGACATACCAATAAATAAATAAAACTTAATCCACTGGAACAAGTAACAACAAAGACTAGAATAAAGTATGCATACATACAGAAGAGCTTACTCAGTAGCAAAAGCTGCTTTTGTTATGTCAGTCAAAAACTCTTTTGAAAGCCCACCATAGTCTAGGCCAGCCTCAGGAAGGCCAGATTCATTCACAAACGAGACATGGATGGATGATTTTAGCCTGCTACCAATTGAATTCAGTTGTTGAAATCCATCTTCAACCACATGACCTCGACGAACAACTATCTCTATTGACCTCGCACCAGGTGCATCCACTTCACCAGCCATTTTCCTTGAAGCTTTATCCTTGCTTATAAACTCTCTAAACACATGGACCCTGCAGGGATAGCACAACATGAACATCATTCAACAGATAAAGTTAGTTAGAAGTTATTGTAGCACAAAGATAAAAGACATGGAAAGGCTATGAAGGGTAATCAACGTAAGATTACCTCTCCTCAAATGGAAAGACATGCGGAGTAATTGTTATAACAGAACCCATGCTTGGAGTTGTAAGAACATCACTGGTTGGTAAAACCTCATGAGTCCTGGCAGCAAATGCAATTGGAGGTCTACTAGTTCTACCAGGTGAGAGCCACAGGGCAGAAGCACAAAAAGGGTGCCTGCAATCTCTTTCATACAATAAATGCAAACATCTGATAGCAGAATCCATCAGTTGTCTACTCTCAGGACCTGTGCCTCGCAACAATCCATAGTACACGAGTGTATTAAGCATTGATGCAATTCTCTGTTGCTTCTCTAGCATAAAGGGGACCTATATGACATAACAAACCTTTAGTAAATATCAGACTAATGACATATAAGCTGCAGGAAACCATATAGCATATTTACCTGCTTTTCATAAAACTGTATGTCATCAAGAACAACGAGTAAATGTGCATAGGTTGCACAAAATAGATGAAGCAGGCATGACACTTCTTTGGAGATACCTACAGGACCACCCCTCAGAGTTTCCACATCCCATACATCATTAGTTGACTCATTAACCTGGCCTGATCCTGGTTGATCACTAGTACACTCCACATGTTCACGTGGTCCCGGTGATTTACCAGAAAACTTGTTTAGCACATTCACCCACTTGTTGACACTGTCATTCTTGAGATGTTTCAATTTCTTCTCAGAAGGACTTCTTGTATTCCATGAAGTTTTAGCAGATCCATGAGATGCATCGTCAGCAGTGCAACCATTTTCAGGGAGTAGGACACTCTCTAGAGAATTCCACAAAGAGACAATGTATCCAGGACAGAAGGATAACATGTTAAGGACAGGCAAAGGTCCTAGAACAGGATTCATCACGCAGAAGATTCTCAACATGCATGAATATAATCGTGCTATATCAAGCAGTCCTAGTGTTTCTGATCCTTTCTTACTACTCGTTGATGCATCTTTATCTGCTATAACACGAATTTCTTTCCCAGAAGCTGCCAACAGTTTTGCGAGATGCCACTGTTGACATACTGGTCGAAGCATTTCCACAAAAGAAATCTTAACTGAATTTCCTTTCTCTGTCTCATTCGATGTGGCCTCAATATCAAGATGAATATCCTGAATTCCAACACTTTCAACCTGAGACAATAGATTCTCGGCGAGAGTCACAATAACATGAACATACAAGACATAAAACATCTCTGGATTTGATTCTTGTGGATCCATAAAATCGGTTTCACTAACTGTTGCGAGGGATATGATGTTCCCGATAACCCATCCAACAGAAGGTATCTCCATGGTACAACTTTGCTTCTCTGAATTCTCCATTTCCGATATTATGTTCAAGATTTTGTCCTTCAAAAGCTGGTGTCACCTGCCACACTTTAATAAGCACTTCGATTTTTTGAAAAAAATAAGTAACTAGTTCGTCGAAAAAAGTAACAGAGATTTAAAACTAGTCAGCCAATTCTCTCTACATCCTATTTGAGACTTTAAGAAGAAATTAATTGGTCTAAGAAAATATGATATGAGTTTTACCAATATGGTGTGAAAGCTTGGCATTAGTATGCTCTTGTGCTTCAGTGCACGTATGAGAGCGCTTGGCAGGTAGCAAACAAGCCGAGGAATCGTCAGTATTAGAGAAACATATTCTTCAACAGCCAAATTCGTGTCCGGTTGGTTGTCATCAACAAAAGCAGGCTGTTTCACGTGGAATGGTCGTAGAGCCAAAGTTACTGCACTTGTAGTAATCACTAGTCTCTCGTCTGTATGTTTGGTTAATGTCTTGATATATCTCCGAACTGCTGAGTAATATCCACTTTTACAGCTCCCTATAAACTGAATAATTATCTTTTTAGCTGTTTCTGCATCTTCAAAGTTTTCATTTGTAATAATCTTCCAGCTTTTGGGATCAGTTAAAACAATAAGAATACGTAATAGAAGGGCATTGACACCAATAACATCTTTTATCCTTTCCTGCGAATAATTACACTCCGTGAGAAGGAAAGAGCAGAGAGAAACCATCCTTCGTGTTTGACAGGCCCATGTTTTACTATCTTCAGATGTACCAACTGCTAGTGAACAAAAATTGTACCCCTGATCTGCAAAAGACAACAAGATTTATTCCCTCCTTATTTGCAAGACAAACAATTCAAATTAAAGCAAGACAAAAAAAAGAAAGAATCATACCATTAGAGTTGATGCTTTCCAATAGAATCTTAAAGCAAGTTTGCATGCAGTGTATTTCTCTTGCCTGTATCTTTTGATGTTGGACAGACAAAGATCTGACAAAGAAGAGAAACGGTCTCAATACTCTGCTTGATACCCAACTTTTGGTCAGTGTAACAGAATGGCAACTCAGTAAATTCTCCCACTCCTCTTGGATCTCTATAGCTGCCTTCTTTCTCACAATGTAAGACCTCCAAACTCTCTACAAGTAATGGAAAAATTTACTTTTAAGTTTATGCCTTCTTCTATGTAGCTTAGATAAAAGTCCCGTAAAACCAAAAACAACATCGAGAGATTCCAAGTCAGCCAAAGTTAGCAGAAAGAAGAAGTACTTGAATAAAAAGTGATGCAGCATTAGCGCGTCTTGCATAACTGCGTAGCTCCCTTTCTTGAGACACTTTAGCAAGCAAAGCATCCCTTGAAATCTCCCCACTGCTGGCACCTCTAAGAGACACCTGATAAGAGTTCATTTAACAATCACAGATGCATCGTCATGCACCAATTTAAAAGACATGTAATCAACCTTAGATCAACTTTTGTGAAGCAAACCGAAACATAATTTCCGATTCCCAATCCTAATTTCGAATTGATTTTTCAGGAAAAATTTATTAGTCTAGGATTCAAATTGAGGCATGTCAAGCTTCTTCTTCACTACGAGGAGCTTCAAATCCCAACAAATCTGAGTGCTATAAGAATTAAGAACCCTAAGTGTTATAATTTAACAACGAACAAGGTATCAAAACGATTACGTTCCTTTAGAACCACCAATTTTGAGAGAGAAAAAAAGAAAACAAAATTCAATGCAACGAAGAGATTTTACATCGAATTCGAAAGCGATGATCAGAAACAGCATCGAAATGGTTCAAGTTCAACAGTAGCGAGAGAAGAAGGAGGAGATATACCTTGTGTTTGCGATTCAGGTCCATTGGAATCGGAAATTAGAGGAAGGAAGCGAATATAGTGGCTCACGATCTTCTTCTTCTTCTTCTTCTTCTTCTTCTTCTTCTTCTTCTTCTTCTTCTTCGTATTGGCTTTAGGTTGACGTCAAGGATTCGAAACTACTTCTTCGTAGAACTCCAACCAGTTCTTTATGACGTCAGCTTTTAAGTCATAATTGAACTTAATAAGTCATTAATATCTTCTTCATTTTTTACTTTACCATAATTGTTTTTTTTTTCTTTTTTCCCAAACCAATCTAAGGATAATTTTTTTTGACAATTTCCATAATTGCATGTTAACCCATCTAGATTAGTAATAAGAAAATTGACTTAATAAATGTGGGATCTATGCACTGCCAAGTGCTAACGTTGAGTATAAAATAGAGTGAAGTACTGACTCTTATAATCAATCTTGAGTTTGATTCGTAAAATTCACCATGGATATACTTCCATATTTAAAAAAGTGATAGTAAACCATTAATGTCTGCGTTGAAACAAAAACATGACTACATTGATTATGTAAAATTAAAGCACTTGAAACATAATCGACAAGACGACAACATATAGATCCATGCATCAAAGAAACTCTAAACAACAGCTTGACCAAAACGAGAAAAGATGAACAAAAACAATACACTTGAAGAAATCTCTCTATATAGGGGCAGGCAATATATGATGAAACCTAAGCTATTGTACAAGTGGTTTCAACAGCGAGCATAGGAGCTCCTTTGCACTTGCTCGGACCAAACATCTCATCCGTAACCAAAAGGTGACACTTCTCTTTTCCAAGACAATTCTGCACAAATCATTACTAACTATAAGACTCATAAAAATATCTATTAGTATTAACTATACACACGTTAATGTTGATTTTTGTTAGCTTATTTTTTTAACCTTTTTGACGATCCTCATGGTAGCTCGTGCACCGCAATTGCCACGTCTAAAGTGTCCACATGTACCAGTGGGATTGCCATAATCAGCGAAATTGATCTTTGTAATAACATATCCAGGTTCATTGCAAGAAATACGCGTCAGCGGACCGAGATCAGGTTCTTCGTTCGTACACGCTGCATGTTCCTTGCCATGTTGAGGAGAATTAGTTAGAAAACGTTTCTGGCCACCGTCGATTCTGATGCCTCGTGCATCGTCAGAAACATCGATCTTTGAAGCTAAACCAAACAGAGAGGAATGAAATAGGACAAGAAGCAAAATGAAGACATGCTGATGACGACATTGTAAAGTTTCCATTTTTGTTTTTGTTTTATGTTATCAAAATCAAGGTATTGACATTTGTTTAAGTAGACTTCTTATGGATGTAGTTACACTTTTGCTTTCGTTAAACTTAGATTAATCAAACTTTGGAGAGGCGAATTCGTTTGTAAATGTGGCCACGAAATTTCCTCTCAATGTAGTTCTATATTTTTCCATTCTCTTGGTTTTCGGAGGAGTTTGGTGAAAGGCATTCCTGTTGACTTTTCCACGATTATTTATTAATAGTTTTAATTCTCCAGTGAAAGAGAAGGAATTAGTAACATTTTCTATTTTCATAGACGTGATGAGTTTAATTTGTTTCACAGTTATCTCTAGCTGTTAGTTAAATTTTAGAGAATTATGCCTCTGCTAAGTGTTTTATTGTTGTATAAATGTCAGAATATTATCCATTAATTTATGTATCTCATGACAGCTCATTTGTGTTCTTACATTCCCACCCAACTAATGATAATTATAATGTACTATATATACGAAATAAATGATTTCAAAATTGGGATTGAAATCCAGTTACCTCTATAACTAGATTTCACAATTATATTCATTATTTTGAATTATTTCCTTAGTTTTATTATTAGTCTATCTAGTTGTTCTAATGTTAGCTAGGGAATGTGTCAGGCTAACTTTTCTAGCTTGTGTTGGTAAAACTAACATTTTCCAAAACATTTGTCCCATTGACGATTATGGTGTATACATGCACAAACGTTACGTAAGCGTCAATCGAGTTTGTATAGGATTGTACATGTAACGCAAAAGCTTGGTTTGCTAACTTTGCTTATGTTTTGAAATTTGAAAAATACAATGACCAACACCAACTTGATTGAAACGAGAGAAAGAGAAAAAAAAAACAATCTCTATAACAAAAATCTTAAGTAGGAATAAGAAACCTAGGTTTTTGTACAAGTGGCGTCAACCGCGAGTGTAGGAGGTCCCTTGCAATGGCTCGGACCAAACATCTCATCCGTCACTAAAAATACACACTTCGGTTTTCCAAGGCAATTCTGCATAAACAATGCCAACGTACGATAAGATTCATTGACAAGAAAACCAACATAACATATTAACGCTAGTTAATTCTGCTAACCTTTTTGACAAGCCTCAAAGTAGCTGGTGCGCCGCATTTGCCGTGTCTAAAGTGTTCACATGTACCAGTGGGATTTCCATAGTCGGCAAAATTGATATTGGTGATAACATATCCGTCTTGGCAAAAAATACGCGTTATTGGACCTCGAACAGATTTATGATTCGTACATGCTGAATGTTCCTTTCCATGTTGAAGAGATTTCCGAAAATCGCTGCGAGGGTGATTGGAATTCGAGAGAACACGTTTTTGGTCACCGTTGATTTTGATGCCTCTTGCTCTATAAGAAACATCGATATTTGAAGAGAAACCAAACACAGAAAAATGAATCAGAACAAGAAGCAAAACGAAGCCATTACGACGACGAAAAGTATGTGAAGTTTTCATTATTTTTCTATTCTCATAATCAAGGATAAGGAAATTGTTAAGTATGCTACTTTGGAGATGCGTATTCGTGAGTAGATGTGGCCCTAACATTTTCTATCAATTTGTATTTCTATTTTTCAAATCTCGTATTTCTTGGTTTTCGGAGGTGTAGGGGAGAGACATTCCTTCTGACTTTTCCACGATTATCTAATAATACATTTACTATTTTTAATTAAGTGAAGAAGAAAAAGAAATAAGGGTTTGTTAGTAGAAGACAGTTTAATTCTCCATTGGTTTTTAGATTTTAATATTTTTTGCTTATTGGTTTTATTTTTATATAGAGACTCAAATTTGAGAATTTATTTTTGTTAGATATTTACTTATGTCATGTCAAAAAAAAATATAAAAACATATAAAGTATTTAGCTATTCCATAAAAATACACAAAGTACTCAAATAATTACCAATTTATACTGACAAAAACTGTAGAAGCATGTTCTCATTCTCCTTGTACATGAGCTTTCAATAAATAAATAAAACGATTTTGATACGATTCATATTTTCCTCACACTCAAAATACACTCTTCGCAATGAGCTTGATTTCTTCAAGCTTAATTCTTTCTCTTTATGTTTTTTTTTCGAGCTTCAACAATAACAAAATTTTGGATTCTTGATTTCAGACATTTCTCCAATTTTAAGCTTGAGCTAATGGATGTGGGTTAAATATTAACTCATAGTTAAGTTTTAAGGAGAAAATTAACATCATAGGACAATTATGTGTTGTATGTTAATGGTAAAATGAATGCAACGATGGTGATAAAAAAAAAAAATATAGAAAATTTTCTTTTTTTGTGTATTTTTTTTAAAGTGTGATTAGTTCTTGTATTTCTATTGAAATAACTAATTCATTATTTTTTGTGGGATTTTTGTTTTAGTAAACTTATTTCCCAACTATATAATGATACAAATCTGTTGTACATAAGAAATATCAAAAATATTAGGATATATGACATTACTGGTGACAAATATGAATCAAAAATGTATAAAGTTGATCTAACGAATCATAATTATACGACAAAATTTTCCACGATTTTGCAGAAACTACGAGCCCTAGTATGATTAACAACAAACTTTGATCAAAGCGAGGAAAGAGTGAAACGATAAAGAATCGCTTAAGCAGTAGAAACCTAAGTTTTTGTACAAGTAGCTTCAACAACGAACCAAGGAGGACTCTTGCAATGAGTCGGACCAAACATCTCGTCCCTTCTCCCAAAAGAAGTATACACTGCCATTTTCCAAGACAATTCTGCACCAAACAATACTTATAAGATTTACTGAAATAATTATATATCACACTATCGAATAAAGGTGAACCAAAGATAATGAACATATATATGTTTAGTTTGGTGTTCCGTGCATATATTATAAATATGTTTTCTAATTGGCACCTAATGTCTGGATTTGCCATACCCCAACTAATCATGGATGAACATGATCAGTTTTTTCGCAAACTTATTTCGTATAAAACGTAGGACCAAATCTCAATGAACTAGTGTGGTTGTGTGGTACAAACAAAACAATAAATGCTAAGGTTAACATACTATTAATGTTGGTTGATTTTTCGAACCTTTTTGACAAGCCTCAAGGTATCGGGTGCACCACAAGTGCCGCGTCTAAAGTTACCACAATCACCACTTGAATGGCCATAGTCGGCGAAATTGATCTTTGAGAAAACATATCCTTTCTCTTTGCAATCAAACATCAATACAGGGGCCCTAGACCTGTTTTGATGACGACAAACTGGAATCTGATTGCCCAACTTAGAAGAGAACTCCCAAACTCACTACGAGGGTTAGGAACGGAATCAGAGAGATTATGTTTTCGACCAACTTCGATTTTGATGCCTCTGGCATCATAATTAACGTCCATTTTTGAAGCTAAACAAGAGATAGAGGTAAGAAACAGAACAAGAACTAATATGAAGCCATGACGACGACAATCGGTAGTTCCCATTTTTTTTTTTGGTAGTGAAAATGCTATTATCATACTAGTATACGGATGTAGTTATATATAGGTTAAAAATAAAAAGCTATGAAACTTAAAGAATTAAAAGTTTGTTGGAGAGGTGAATTCGAGTGCGAATGTGTCCGCAAAATTTTCTGTCGATTTTTCTTTTTAATTCTTGGAATTCGGAGGTGTTGGTGAAGGACATCATTCTGACTTTTCTACGATTACTTATTAATAGATTTTCCATTTTCAGTGGGAAAAAAACAAAAAATCTTCCAAAAGAGAGTTTAATTAATTGGTTTCACAATTATTCGTCAATCTTATTACAGTTTTGTCTCTGGCCCTCTGCTAATAGAGTTTATTATGTTATAAAAAGCTTAATTTTTTGCTCTTGTTCCCGACAAATTAAATCATCAATGCTCGCTATAAAGGTAAAATAGAAATGATGCATGTGTTAAATAGAAATGATGCATGTGTTATATCACTTTGACGTTAATTAACGTTAAATTATTCCGCTGGTATCTATTCAAACTTCAAAGTATTCATCAGTTTGTCACTTTTTCTGAGTTATAAAAATAATCCGTTGTATAACTAGTTAAAGGGTCATTTATATGTTAAAACCACTTTGTTAACATGTTATGATAAATATGGAGAAACTCTTTTGAATTAAAAAAAAAAAGTGAATACGTTATCCTTATGTAATTTTTGAAATTTGCTAGTGATCTTCAAGGAAAAGTGGGATCAGTGTACAAGAAATTGAATTTCCGCTAGGGTTGGCCGAAATATTGAAAGAGAAAATACGTTGTTGAGTTTGTTATCTTTAGGCGAGTACAAGTTCACTCCTTGAAACATAAATCTGTGTAGTTGAACAGATATGCGGTAAAACATATCGTCAGCTATTTAGTTAGTCTCCAAACTATATACTCTTTCTCATAAAATAAATTCAGAAAAAAAAAAGTTGATATAGGAAACAAAATCATAATTAAATTCCGTGGATTACGTAAATTAACAACAAAAATGATGCGATCCATCAAAACATTAAAGGGAAGAAAAAAAGGTTATAAGAATTACTTTCCCTTAACGTATGAAATAAGAAAGCTCAAGTTTTTTTACAAATAGCAGAAAAAACGAAGCTAACAGGTCCTTTACAATGCGTCGGCCCAAACATCTCGTCTGTAATATAAATCCTACACCGTTCTTTTCCAAGACAATTCTGCATAAACAAAAAATAGTAATCGATAAGAAGATTTATCGTCAAACAAGATTACTAATGTTGAGTAACTTTGTTAACCTCTTTGACGAGTCTCAAAGTAGCCGGCGCACCGCAGTTTCCACGTTTAAGCGTTTCACATGATGAACCACCGGGCTGACCATAGTCAGCGAATTTGATTCGAGAAAAAACATATCCTTTGTCGCAAAAAGGTGCATATATGATACCATCCTCTGACGGGTTATTCGACCCGCACAGAGGATATTCTTTGTCCCGTTGAGGAGATCCTCCGGACTTTGAATTGGAGATATGTTTCGGATCACTATTGATTTTAGTGCCTCTTGCATCAAAAGAACTGTTGTTGATTTTTGAAGCAAGATTAGAAACCGATGAAAGAAACATAACAAGAAGCAAAATGATGAAGCAATGACGACGAAAATAATGTGAAGTTTCCATTTTGTTTTTGTTCTCTTACAAATCAGAAGGATAATGAAAATTTCTAAGCAACTTAGATATATAGGTGTGTTTTCAAAATATATGCTTGTTAGATTAAATTAGTATAGAGACGAATTGTGTGCGGATGTAGCTACGAAGTTTACTATCAATTTTTCCTTTTAGCTATGTTCTAATTTATTTTTATTCTTTATTCACTTTCCATACTTCTTGTCTTTCGGAGATGTTGGTGAAGGACATTCATTCTGACTTTTTCGCGATTACTAAAAAACATATTTGCATTTTCAGAAGATATTTTAATTGGTTCCTAAAAAAGATAGTCTAATTGGCTTTCACATCCCATAGATCTTCAGGCTTTTGTCTCCCCTAGTTGATTGTATTATTATACTTTGAATATGTTTTTAATTAGACAAGTCATATGTCTTCTTATACATAAGCTTTATTGTTAGGGTGGGTTTGGTGTGAACATGAAGATTGATCTTCTTCTTAAGGTTTTGAATACCAACAAAAGTTTGATTTATATTTTTTAGAGATTTGTTAATCTCATTTTCTTCTTATATGAAACATAACTTTTTCTTCTGAAGTGGATTCTTACCAAGTTGGCAGGTTATGGATTCTTTAGATCGACCGCTTTTTCACAATCTCTACTTCTTTAAGCAAAGTCGTACTATTGGAGCTTTATTTTTTCACTAAGGACATTGTATTGTCATTTGAATTAGGTTAGCATTCAAAAACATAAGTATGGCGATGGTATGCATTAATGAATTGTTAATTTTCTTAAGCCTTTTAAGCTACTCGCATGAACTTCATTTGCAAAGAACCTCTATCGGAGACGAGGAGTTCCTCTTTGTCGGCTGGTATATCTTCTCATAGATGAATTGGTAATAGCATATTTTATTATAACACTCTTTCTTATGCATATATAATCGGTAAGAAAAAGAGTTCAATCAAATACGCAAATAGGAAACAAGAGCCTGATTCAGTGGATTGCCTAATTAGCACACATAATGATGCGCTCTATAAAAGGTTTTACTAAGAAAAAAATATATCATAAATATGATCAACAACTACTTGATAAACAAAAAAAAAAGAAGAAGAAGACAAAATTTGTTACAAGAATCACTAATTCTTTAAGTAACTTTTTTCTTACAAGTACCGGAAACAACGAATCTAAGTGCCGGTCCTTTACAATGGGTTGGACCAAACATCTCGTCTGTCACTGGAAACCAACATTCTTCTTTTCCAAGTCAATTCTGCGTAAGTAATAACAATAGATAACAATAATAAGATATGATGTATTAGTACTCATTTCAAACAGATAATTCATATATATACGTTTAGTTAAACCTTTTTGACGAGCCTCAAAGTAGCGGGTGCGCCGCAGTTTCCACGTTTAAGCGTGTTATTCTTACAGTCACCAGTGGGTTGGCCATAGTCGGCGAATTTTATCTCAGAGATAACATATCCTTCACCACAAAAGATGGGCGATAGATCGACGCTAGGCGCCGGATGATCAATGCATATTGGCAGTTGATTCGGTCGATATTCTCTTGGATTTAAACGATAAGAACCGTTGATGATATTCCTTGTATAAAAACAAGACACATAAGAAACGGATAAAAGAAGAAGCAAAACGATGAAGCCATGACGATGAAGAGAATGTGTAGTTTCCATTTTTATTCTAGTTTTTCGTTCCCTTCTAAATCAGAAGGGTGTTGAAAAATGCTAAGATGGTTTAGTACGTGTAGTTAAGTATAAATATGTAATGTTTTGATATTGATATATATGATAATATTAGTAATTAAAGTTTCTTAGAGATGCGAATTTGTGTGCGGATGTGGCTGCGAAGTTTTCTATAATTAGGTTTATCATATTCCTACGAGAATATTAAAACAACTGTTTTTATTTCGCAAAGAGAACAACAAATTTTCACACTATCTATTTTAGAATGTTCAATCTTGACAATTTGCATTTATTGCTTGATTATTAATTATGATACAAGTATAGAATATCAAAATTCAAGTGTCATATAATTAGTTTCGGATTAGTAAACTTCAATTACCATAAGAAAAAAAAAAGGAAGGATTTGACTTCACATATATTCAAGAATTGCTTCAAAAACAAAAACATCAATCTTCAGATTTGGTTAGCATATACTAAAATCCAACAATAGATCGTCTCTAGGGTAAAGATACAACAAACATTGGTTTACTTATGCATCAAGAAACCAAAAGAAAAGAAACAACAGAACAAACAAGAAATAGACGAAGTAATCATCTAACATCGCATCAAGAAAACCGAAAACACTAAAGAAGAAAGAACTTTGAAGATCCACTTTCATTCAAAAGCCCATTGATTCACCTTGCGGATCTCAGCTTCTCCCTCTGCTGTGAAATCGTTCTCGATATTGAAGTATGAGCGAATCTCGCCTGGAGTTTTGCCTGAGAGCAAATCAGCGACAGTTTGAAAATGTGAGATCAAGAAGGCTTTGGATATTGAGATAATTCGCAGCCATCATAACATCAAAGAGAATCGATTGTTCCATCTTCTTCATGAATTCAGCGTCCCACTTCTTTAGATCTTCTTCTTTGCTCTCAACGACGTGCTTCTTGCAATACTCGATCACCAATAAGAGTATCTTGCTTGTCACGTTTGGAAGAGGGATTCCATTATCGGCACAATCGTCTTCTGCCATACCCTTTATCATCATCGGAGCTTGTCAACACGATTATCTTCTTCGACATGGTTACTTCGTTATGGGGCGATTTTACTCTCTTAGCAATTTGATGAAAAAGATGGAAGAATAATGAAGTAACCAAGTTATGAACTTATGTGCTCGTTTATTTATAAGCCCTAATTGTCAGAGTCGGTGGGATATGCATTTTCAGATTGGGACCAAAACTTACAACGGGCCCCAATTTTGCAATGTGGCCCCAAAACTTGATCAGATTTGGATTAAAGTGTGTCAAAAGAGGAAAAAGAATGGAATTGGTTGGTGTTTTATGTGATTTGTTGTGATTCTCACTTAAAAGATTTGGTACGTGTCAGTCTTCACATTTTTTGAGGAGAAAAATATTGAGTAACCTATAAACAGTTCGATAAAATATGGCAAAGATGATTGATATTGTATGGCACATACACATTTGGGGTTTGCAACAAAGAGAAAAAATGTAACAAACGTGTAAAGTAGGAAACAAAAGCTTGACTAGGTCGATTACATAAAGAAACTTTAACTTGGAAAACAAGAAAAAAACTAAGTTTTCTACAAGTAGCGTCAATAACGAGACTTAAGCTCCCTTGCAGTGGCTCGGACCAAAAATCTTGTCTGGAACAAACAACTTACACTTCTCTTTCCTAAGACATTTCTGCACAAACAAACGATAATAATTAATAAGAACACTATTTGAAAGAAAATTTGTATTTTTGATTGATTTTGTATACCTTGTTGACGATATTTAAGGTATTGCTTGCACCGCAATTACCGCGTTTAAATTTCCCACAACTACCAGTGGATTGGCCATAGTCGGCGTAAGTGATCTTTGAAATAACATATCCTTGTTCGCAATCGAAATCCAATGCGATTGGTTTACCATCCTTAGCCTCTTTATGAGTCGCGCACATTGTGTATTCCGCTGACTCACTAAGAGAGGAATTAATGGAGCTAGAGAGACTACGTTTCTCGTCTCCGTGAAAAGAAACGTCTATCTTTGAAGCGAAACTAAACACGAAGGAAAGAAACAGAACAACAAGCAAAATAAAGCCATGAAGACAACGGCAATGTGAGTCTCCCATTTTGTTGTTGGTGTTGTGTTCTCACTAATAATCAAAAGGAATATGAGAATGAGGACTAGGCTATTTATGGATAATTTTTATATACATTTGAGTTATAATGTGAATGTGGTCGTGAAGTTTTCTCTCCATTTCTCACTCTCCTTCTTCTTGGCTTTTGGGGGAGTTAATGAATAACAATCCTTTTGACTTTTCTACGATTACTTAATAACAGGTTTGCATTTTCAGTAGCAAAAATAAGTAAATATCATTGATTTTTAAATTGTTTCCTAAATAATAGGTTATAGGTTATAGTTAATCACATAAGACTTTTTTAGTTTTGTACAATTTTTGTGACTAACTATTTTATAAATTATTTTGCATAACTTTTTATATTTTAGATATAAGTTATTATTTGAAAATTTATTTCATTCCTATAAATTACATTTTTTCATTTTGCTTAGGGGTTTATAAACTCTAGGTTGGTGCCACATCGAAGCATGACTTGCTCTTATAGGTCTAGTTGTTGAACTATCACCGCAACATTTGATAAACAATATTAGGAACATGTATGAAAAATCTGTAACTATGGCAAGTATCAAAAAGTTTTTGACAAAACAAGTTCTTGTTCTAGAAAAACTTGTCCATACTCATGAAAACTCAAACAAATCTGTCTCAAAAGTTCCGAAAACTATGTAAGTGTCATTTTTAAATCTTGTCTTCTTACAAATTTCATTTATTTTTAACTAATCATACTTATAAACGAATTCTTATAGGATATACCTGCATTCAAAATCAAGGATTTGGTATATAAGAGAGACAAACAAGTGAGAGAAGAAGAGTTTATCTAACTTGTCAACGACGGCCCTCTACTTGTTGTGATAGATACTTATGAAAGCTTAAAGGAATGTAAAGATGTAAGTGGTATTTGTAGTTGGTATAATTCATTTTTAAACATATTACAACTGATTTCATATCTTGTAAATTTTGAATATGACAAAATCTATCATGGTCAAACAAATCGAAAAAACACAAGCACATGTGGCCATGTAGTCTTAATGACTGGTTTCGACACAACTCTGGAAGGTGTCAACTACTGGAAAATTCAGAATTCTTGGGGTACAAAATATGGGCATAACGGTTTTGGCAAAATTATAAGGAAGTCCAGCCAGTGAAACAACAAACAATCTATGTTTCTCAAAATCATTCAGCTGTTGGTTTGATATTGAGACTCTCTCTTCTATATGTTTGCTAAATAACTTAAGGCTTCCTTTTTCTAGGTTTAGTTGCGAGTAGATTTTGAAAAACAAAAGATGCATGAATGGTATTAAGCGCTGAGCTTTACTGATAGACAATACTAATTTGGTTAATCTTATACTATTTATTTGGGGAGTACATCGTAAGTTATAATTTTGAAAGTATAACAAATATCATTAGGATGCCATTTAAAAACTTAATAATATAACAAAATTATTCCACTAACTAAACTCGCACGTCATGGATCAGAAATCGGGTTTACAAATATTTACAAAGATTACACAAATATTTAAAAACAACATTAACTATTTAGTTAGCAAATGGTGGTAGAAAAACGACAGTTTGTTAAATCATGGACAAACGGTAATCTAAAAAAAAAAAAAAAANAAA
>Ga0041059_1000011_pt1 | contig 74790 bp, 50 predicted proteins | sample AraColnosormetaG_FD_56232 | JGI IMG/M metagenome (GOLD analysis project Ga0041059, IMG submission 56232) | Arabidopsis roots microbial communities from North Carolina, USA - Col MF nosort | ecosystem: Host-associated > Plants > Roots > Unclassified | place: USA: North Carolina | collected...
AAAAGAAAAAAAAAAAAGTCATGAAAAAAAAAAAAAAAAAGAAGTCATGCAATGATGCAAACGATTTTGGAAGGAAAAACTGATCACTGGATCGTGCTAGTTGATTTTCATCACTTTTTTTCTTGGTTCTGTCCGGTTTATTAGTATTCTTTTCATTTTTTAGTATTGGATTTTGGCTACGATACAAATACGGTTGGATAATAAGATAAACTTATATTTTAATATTTCAACTTTCACTTTTAGAAGTATTATATTTGAAATGAGTAACAATCCGACAAAAAATATATTTGCCATTATCGGAATGGAGGGGCAATGAAGCATGGGTTCCAAATGCAGTATCATATTTTTTCCTCTAAAAAAATAGTATTATATTTTATCCCACTGTATTATTTTTGGTTAAAGGTTTCATCTCAAGTTGCACTCTTAATCAAATGTCTCTAGGAGCAATGATCTCGTTTAAGAGTGTTTCATCCCAAGTTGATACAGTTGTTGAACTTTAAAAATTGCATCAAATAGTTATAATATACATAGGTTGAATTAGAAAACTTGAATACGTGATGATTTGAAATAGAAATAGGTTTGCGCTAACTTAGAACTTAAGATGATTTTATAAAGTTAGATATATATGGCCTGATCTGATAAATATGTAAATATAAAGCTATATAGAGAAACCTAAGTCTCTTGCTTAAACATTGAATTTGTAATTGGCGGCGTTCCTTTCCCATCTACAAGTTGGGGCGGCTCTCATGCGCGCCGCAACATATGCACGCATTGAGATTGCATTATCATTATCATATGATAAATTTTTTTGGTCATGAATATTAAAAAGATTTGAAGCGTGTGATTCCAAAATGCTGACCCAAATGAACCAATAAATGATAGATATATGATATATCTAGCGTAGTAGTACTTAGATGTTTCGGAAACTAATTCATGATGATATACAAAGCTATTCATGTTGACTAATTAAATAATGATTTGTATTAGTATCAGTGATAACATAAAAAAGGGAAGATTTTTTATTTCTCAATAAAATAATTTAAAAATTCTGATTTTTATCAATGTCATATATGTTTTAGATAGATAAAAAATGTTTTTGGACGAATTTATAAGATATATATATATATATATGTGTGTGTGTGGTTTATTCGACAAACAAAATCAACTCGTTTGGATTTTTTTTGCTATAGAAAACTCAAGAATAAATTATGTCCAAGGTGGGTCTTAAATAGTGAGTTTCTGTTAAGAGAGAAAAAAAATCCTTAGCATTTCAAAATCTTTTTTGGTCTCACCAACTCAATGCCACTAGCCGTTTCTCGAATGCAGGTCGAAGTCGATTAAGATCTAAAGGGATATCATGCTTACTCAATTATGTATTAGACATATATGTTCCCATTAGAGTTATACCAGTTCTAGGGTCATGTGACTCATTTCCTAAAGCGCTGGAACGGTTGACATGAGCGAAAACTATCCACAAAAGTTCATAAGCTTAAAGTCAGGAAGAAAGAGATTTGATGCATAGGTTATGACGTTATGTGATGTAACTTTTCAGCGCCAAAGCCATATAATTTTGCAACCGTTTAGGACTGGCCTTGGCTCTCAAATATCTTGGAAGTTCGGAATTTTTTCTAGAATCCAGGTTATTATAGGAGTTTTGTAGGAGATTTTGCTTCACTGGCCAAACTACGTACTAACTCTAATATTCGGCGGTACCATGAGTAAGCGGAAATGTGAGGACGCTTTTCTCTGGAAGCATGAGAAAAGTTACCTCATGTATGATCTGAGATGGCTACAATAGTGTTTGCACTTCGAATTTGAATATCCTTCTTGTACGGAGAAAAATGTAAATTTTGATTGAATAAGAGTTTGAAATATATATCCATTCGACCTAAACTCAACATATATCAGACAAGATGGATGAACTATAGACACACATATCACCTAGATAGAACTAATATTGTAGTAAATTATTAAGCTGAAGAAAGAGAAAGACAGAAGTCGGTTTGGAGAAGGATTTCCAAAAGCTTGAATCAATTAAGATCAGTAGAGTCAACAACCCGGGCAGAACTAATTATTTCCAAAAATAATATAGTTTTCAATTATTCGATTTTTAAAAAAAATTTGTTGTAAAGTGTTTATATTCTTGAGAAAATTACTATAAAAATATTAACATTGAATTTCTTTATATAGCCTCTTTTAGGGTAAGTCACTCATACTCGTATAGTCTCCCAATCTTTAGACATCAAGGTATTTAAAATCTTCAACTTGTACGTAATTTTTTCTTATATTTGTAATATTACCCCACTGATAAGCTTACCAGCTGATAGATGGTTTCGTCAAAACTATAACACTAAATATTTAAGCTTTGTACAAAGCTCTCATTGGTTGCTCTATCATTGTCAAGCTTAATTAATCTTTATAATTCATATTAGTAACTTAATTTAAGTTGTGCATTTTTGTTTGGGAGAAAATTTGAAATTGAATATGCGTAATGAGACATGTTAAAACTTACATTAAACTAGTCCAGAATACAGTCCATGTATCCATGTATTTTTAAAAATATCAGTACGATCGCATAATTCCAGTTTGATCGTCTTTATTGCTACAGTTATAAACTAAAAAAGATATGTCTATATGTACGTTTCTATTATCTTCCTTAGAAAGTTAGAATTCGTGTAGTTCTTAAATCATCTTCGGATTAAATAAACACACTTTCCTCATATCATGATGTTGGCAAATAACTAAACTTATATGTCAAAATCAATTTTTGTTAAAGAATGGATATGTCAAATCATGATCATCCTTATCAAATTTAGTCATATAAATATTTATATAGATAATAGATCTAGAGCTTGCTTGCAGTGTAAAACCTGCGGTCACATAAACTTTTGACTTCAGTTTCAAGGTAGTTTCCATGTACTTTCACAAGATATTTCTGTAGAAGCAACACATAAAAAAATATTATTTTATGGACCGTCAAAGATCTTCTCCCTTAAGTTCCTAATTGTTTGCATGCACATATATGTGTGTGTTTGCGCTTATCCTCTAGTCATTCATCGACCAAACTGTGTTAACTCTTAAGTCTAATTTATAATTAAGGTCTCTTGAGCTATAATACAAAGATGACAACGGTGAGTAATTATCTTGATTCCCCTTATCATTTTCCATGAAAACTAGCTCATTTATATATAAGTTAATTGAATTTGTGTATGTGTACACAGGTAGTGGAAATGGAAGTGCCAATGGACTGTCCCGGTTGCGAGAACAAAGTTAGGAAAGCTCTTGAAAAGATGAACGGTAATTAATCAGTGAAGATGGGTTTCAAATCCTAAACTAATTAACATTTACTGAGTAATTAGTTTTCGTGTCACCCAAGAAACCTGATAATTACGTCTTGTATTGAACAGGAGTCCACGATGTTCAGATAGACATAAAACAGCAGAGAGTAACGGTGACTGGTTCGGCCGAGCAGAAGAAAGTTCTGAAAGTTGCAAGGAATGTTACAAAGAGAGATATATGCTTATGGTCGTACCCTTACCACCCTGAATCTAATGGATATAACGACAGGTACTTCAAGAAGAAGTTTCGCAAAAGAATCAACATGTCGGTGAACGGTGAGAAAGTGAGTTCCTATAACTACCACAAGCATGGCTACCACGGACACGAGCATGGATACTATCAAGAACGGCCTTATTCAGGTCTTATCAATCCGAGCGCTAGCTCCATGTTCAGTGAAGAAAACCCTCATTTCTGCAGCATCATGTGATCGATCTTCATATTTCAACAACTACGTGGGTGGAACAACTTTGCTTCGGTTTTGGTTGTGCTCAATTTGTATATAAACATGCATGTAATAAAAGTGTTTTGGTTTTAGATTTGGTTTAATTAGGGAAAGCTCGGGTCTATAATCTATATCATCGTAAGATATATGTATGTATGCATAAGTAGATAGCTCTTCTGTAACTTTTTTTTTTTTTGTGTGTGTGACAACTCAACGCTCAAATCAATATTGTAATATTTAGTTAAGAAATTCCGTCAGAAATAAAAAATAAATAATCGCAAGATAAAAAGTAAAGTTTCGTTCTAGTCAAACTTGAAAAGATGATTTACGTCGTAATATGATGTATTTAGGCTCTTTTGAGCGAAAATTAAAGTAATGGTACATATAGTTTTCACAAAGGAAATGGAACTAGAATTTTGGCAAGAGTTTTGATTATTTTATCCTAAAAAAGGGAATAAAAGTATTTGGTCTGAGCCTCTGAGGTCTTCTACCGCGTACTATCGAATCCGGTATGTTTTTCTAACAAAATAATTGGTATATATTTATCAATTTGAAAGTAAAATTTTTATTTTTATTTCTATGTATATATATGAATTACTATAATCTTCTTCAAGAATGTAAAATATCACTAATTAAAAAATAAAATAAGCTGTACTTAATTTAGAAACAAGTATATGCATGATAGATCTATTGAATAGTGAAGAAATGGAAAATAATAAGGAGAATAATAATAAATAAAAATAATAATCCCCATCATATTATTATCACTTTTAATAACGTCATAATTAGATGCTTAAGCTTGACCTTAAAAACTATAAGGTGTTCATTTTATTACTCCATAAAATGTATTCCCTCCCTATCATTTTATCTCTTAGATCTTGTTTCACATCGTTTGTATTTCCATGCAATTGTTTTAAACGAAATTCAAAAATCATGAATCAGATCCATAATTCAACTTGACCAAAAAATCACGTTTAGTTTCAATCAAACAAAGATTTATAAAACCAATTCGCACCATATAGTTTTTAAGGCCAAGCTTAAGTTGCTATGTTACCACATGTAAACAATCATAAACAAGACTACATGTGTATGAATATGATCACTTCAATAAAATTACCTAATTAACCAAATTAGTTACGCAACTGGATAAGCAGCAAGCTGAGCCCTCTTCACTAGTGATAAACACAAGGCAAATACTTGCTAAAGGATGAATCATTTAAATTTCTCTCCCGAATATATTTCTCATTTTTAAAGAAGTTTTGTATTTTTTTCTCTTACTGTATAGATATTTACAATAATTTTCTTTGAAAATCTAAGATATCATTACTTAAAATAAAAATAAAAACTATATTTACTACTATTTCTTCTAAACTGTGAAATATTATTACTTCAGAATAAAATAAAAATCTAAAGCTATTAATTTAGAACAAGTCTATATTTAGCATCACAGATGTTGAAAAACAAAAGTTATCAGAAAAAATGAATTTCTACCCTTTTTAAAGTGTATATATATATATGTATAAATACTACAAAAATTATATAGTTTTCCAGTATTGGATTTCTTTATTCACTATCTTTGTTGGGGTGAAAATTTATATCTATTTTCTTTTCCATTTTACTGGTGAAATCAAGTTGATCTAAAACTTTTTAAGTATTCAATTTATTTGTTTCCTTAACCATGTACGGTTTAAACGCAAATGTAACACTACCCAAAACCTAAGCTAGGTTGCTATAGTACACATAAAATATAGCTAGATCTTATCTTTTTTTTTGTAGAAAATGAAATTGTGATGAAATATATATACATTACTAGCAATACATTTGCATATAAAGAATGGAAAGTTATCTTGCAAAACAAAGAAAGAAGTTATTCCTCTAAGATCATGAAGCAAGTAAAGCAAATCACCACAATAGAGTCATAAACCTTCATTTGCTTCAACCACAATTCTCATTCCATACTATATATATATATAAAAACTCTTTCTCCCCATTTTCACTTCTTCATCACCACAACACAAACACTTTAAATATTACTCACAAAAATCGAAATGGTGTCTGTACGATCTGTGTTCGTGGCTCTAACCATTCTTTCCATGGATCTAAGGATCTCTCAAGCCAGACCTCATGTCACTTTGAACGAGCAATCAATTGTTGATTACCACCAACAATGGATGACTCAATTCTCTCGAGTTTACAAGGATGAATCCGAGAAAGAAATGAGGCTTAAAGTGTTCAAGAAAAACTTGAAATTCATTGAGAACTTCAATAATATGGGGAACCAAAGCTATACACTTGGTGTCAACGAGTTCACGGATTGGAAAACAGAAGAGTTCCTTGCGACCCACACCGGCCTCCGCGTTAACGTAACTTCACTATCCGAACTATTTAATAAAACGAAGCCATCAAGGAATTGGAACATGAGTGATATCGACATGGAAGACGAAAGCAAAGACTGGAGAGACGAAGGAGCTGTAACACCTGTTAAATATCAAGGAGCATGTCGTAAGAATACTGTGATCATTTATTATAAACACTTTACACTATAATTGGAAACAGCGTTACAAGAAAGGATAGCATATTCCGACCAAAGAATTTGTCGGAACATCTTGTTTCAGCCGAATTTCCAACGAAACAGATTCGTCGCAATTCTTTGGTCGGAAAACAATATACGTACGATATAGTAAACGGCTGGATTGGTCATTTAATTAATGTCAAAATTACATTCCACATACAAAAAAATACATTTCGCTAAACTTAATCCCCAAGATAGGGTTATTTTAGGTTTAGGGCTAACAGATGATTTGTTTACTAACAAAATGAAGTAACCAATATATATATACATGGGCAGGAAGTTGTTGGGCGTTCTCAGCGATTGGGGCGATGAAGGTTTGACAAAGATATCTGGCAAAAATCTATTAACACTGTCCGAACAACAGCTAATAGATTGCGACATAGAGAAAAACGGTGGTTGCAATGGCGGAGAATTTGAAGAAGCTTTCAAGTACATAATAAAAAACGGAGGCGTTTCTTTAGAAACGGAATACCCTTACCAAGTGAAAAAGGAGAGTTGTCGTGCCAACGCCAGACGCGCCCCACATACACAGATTAGAGGGTTTCAAATGGTTCCAAGCCACAACGAGCGTGCGTTGCTCGAGGCCGTAAGAAGACAGCCCGTCTCGGTGTTGATTGACGCAAGAGCGGACAGTTTCGGTCATTACAAAGGGGGAGTGTACGCTGGGCTGGACTGTGGGACAGACGTGAATCATGCAGTGACGATCGTTGGGTACGGAACGATGAGTGGGCTCAACTACTGGGTTCTTAAGAACTCTTGGGGTGAGAGTTGGGGAGAAAATGGTTACATGAGGATCCGTAGAGATGTGGAGTGGCCTCAAGGAATGTGTGGTATAGCTCAGGTTGCTGCTTATCCGGTTTTTTAACTAATTTACTTAGGTGGTTTTTTATATTGAAGTGATCATACATTTTGTAGCCTGGTTTATGATTGTTTACATGTGGTAAAATTGCAACTTAAACTTGACCTTAAAAACTGTAATATGTTCATTTTATTACTCCATATAAACGTATTTCCCTCACTTTCATAATAAATAAAGGGATGTGTTTTTCACTTAAATCGTGTTCCATAAGAAACATTGTTTGAATTTTCAATGCAAATTTTAAAACCAAATTTAAAATTATCGCTAATAAAACTAAAATTATAGTGTAAGACGTGTTAATTACAAGTAGATTTTGATTTTATTTTTCATCGAAAATGAACCTTTATTAACTTTAATCGAATATCAAACTAGTACAAATGATGGCAAATCCATGGGGCTGGATTAGAGACATCCAAATAGAAAGGTGAATCTACACATCCATATTAGCTAAATGGTAAGCGGCAACATTGTTGCAACGTTTTGTGAAAAGGAATTGGAACTCTTTAAATTTCTGCGACCAATAATGGATATCTTGACATGATATCCTTATGATTAAGATACCTTAGGCAGTATTATAAGTAGATTAGCAAAAAAACAAAAAAAAATTATATATGAATCCATCATTAAGCTTGATTTGTTTTTTTAACTTGTCCAAATAAAAGTTTAGTTTCAATATAACAACATCTACAACACCCGGTTACATATGATACCTCGAGGTCCACGACGACACACTAGTACACTACATATACATAACCAATTCGCACCATATGATATTTAGATACCCCTTTGACAATATCATGTAAGGGCTTTTTTGGAAAGCATCACTAACAAGTTAACAATTGGATTTTTACAAAAACCATAAAAATTTTACTCGGTTTAGTAGACAAATATATTTTGGTGTTATCTTACCATTTACACCAAAAAAAAGAAAAAAAAACTACTAGCAGTATTGATTAAAAATTTAAAACAGAAAATATATATATATATATATACCAAAAAATTGTAAATAGTATTCTTTTGACCTTTGTTTTGGAGTGAATTGGTTGATGAAGAAGAAGAAGAACCTGGTCCGATTCTAAACCTTTTTTTGAATATAAAACGGAATAAAAATATTCTGTGTTTGAGTCGCCTAACAACAACACGCACCACCCGAAATTATAAAGTAAAAGTAATAAAATCAAATTATATAAATTGGCAAAAGTCGAAGAAGATGATGATTGAATGTTTATTTGGCAGTGAATGGAAGAGATAGAGAGGAGCATGGGTCTCTGTGAAGAAGATAACGTAGAGAGAGTTATTATGTTTGATTCTGAAGCGTGACGTCACTCAGAAACCGTGAATCAAGGATCTTTCTTCCACTCCTTTCTCTGATTTTGACTTTCTCTCCTCTCTCTATATATAAGCTCAACATCAATATGTCTACGGCTTCTTCTTGGATTCAACAACCTCCTTTTAGATACTTACCGGATCGTGGCGGTTTCTCTAAGCCAAGCTCTCGCAGCGCGCGGCAGTTTTCCTCCGGCGTTGTTTCAGCTTCCGCTTCTTCTCCTTCGCCTTCATCCTCGTGCTCCTGTGGTTATTCGGAGATTTTGAATTTCGATTTCGGTAATAGGCTTTGATCTTCGAATGATGTTTGTCGTGTAGATTTAGGGATTGATTACTTTGTTCATGTTTATCGAATGATGCGTTGTTACATCTGGAAATGACCTGACATTGTACTGCAAAGTTTCATAGCTGAGGATTTCTCGATCAAAGACGTTGTTTAGGATGGTGAAGAATAGTATCGCCTAATTTAGATTGAGGAGGAGCTCAATTACAGTGTCTATATACACAGATTTGTCCCTGTTTCTGCAAGAGATAGAAGATTTTAAGATGTTAGATGATTGTGATATGCCAAGTAGAATTAGTGATAGTATGGTTTGTTTGGTCAAGAATCGGCTCTGTTTTTCTTTTGATTTAGAGCTCACAATTTCGGTGTCTATTTAAACAGATTTTTCCCTGTTTCTGCGATCGAAAATAAGCTTGAACATGTTAAATGATTGTGAGAAGCTAAGTAGAAATGGTGATAGTATGATTTGTTTGGTTAAGAATTGGCTCTGTTCTTTATAGCTTTTTCCGCGGGTTCATTTGTTTGATTTTTCTTTAAGAAGGGTCAAACAGAAGCTGGAACCAACAGGGACGCAGGGTTCAGGCAATGAGTTCCACAGCCCAACGGAAATTTTCGCTATCGAAAGGCGACTCCGATGACAAAAATGAACCTGATCATCTTCTTGTTCTTGTACATGGTATTTTGGCCAGGTATTATTTCTAAGTAGTTCATCAATTGAATGGTACTGGGTTTGCATCTTGGGAAACCCTCATGGTTTTGTTTTAGGTTGGATAGAAACTTGCAAGTATTTGAATTTGAAAGTTATGTCTATCATTGTCAAAAAAAAGAAAGAAAGTTATGTCTATCATTTCTGCTACTTTGTTTTCAGATTGAATAATTTATAGACTCCAAATTTACTAAGACACAATTACTTGCAGTCCCAGCGACTGGCTCTACGTAGAAGCTGAGCTGAAAAGACGCCTTGGAAGAAGATTCTTGATTTATGGTATGCTCATCTTGTTCTAAATTGTTATCATCTATTAGTTTAGTTGAGTAGTTGTTGGATTGTATGTATAATAGAAGAGAATTTTTGGGAATGAAATGGTAACGTAAGTTGAATGCATGTGCTGGGCACAAAATTGAAAACACTTCAAGGTCTTATATAATCTTTAGCGGCAAGAGGCGAAATATACATTTTCTTGAAAAATTTAAGATCTTTTCGTCTGGAACCACAACTCTTCTTTAGTTTTGTATTTTATTATAATACTCATGTGCTTTTATGCTATGCGTGGAATGGATCACACGTGATGTGTTTTAATTTACTCTGTTTCTCCTGAACATTCACAGCAAGTTCTTCCAATACCTTCACTAAAACATTTGGCGGGATCGATGGAGCTGGAAAACGACTAGCAGAAGAGGTGAGTTTTAATATCTTCATTTGCACCTCGTGTATAGGTAGGTCTTGGTTTTCTAGCCCTTAACTTCAGTACATGAGCTGATTTCTGTTCCCATTCTGGATGTGAGAGAGGAATAGGTTAGACAAGTTGTCCAAAAGAGCAAGAGCTTAAAGAAGATTTCGTTTTTAGCCCACTCCCTCGGTGGCTTATTTTCCAGACATGCTGTTGCTGTTCTTTACTCAGCAGCAATGGCACAAGTAAGTGATGTTGCTGTCTCTCAATCTGGCAATTCAAATCTTCTGCGAGGTAGGATTGCGGGGCTAGAACCGATTAATTTCATCACTTTGGCAACACCTCATCTAGGAGTGAGAGGCAGAAAGCAGGTTCTCTTCTTCTCTACTTATCATAATTGGAATTTTGGAATCAAAGAGTTTCATATATATCTCGCAGTACCTGTACGTAGATGTGGTGTATGCGTAATTAAGAAAGTAGTTAGTCGTTTTTCACATGTAAATTTCATCTACCTTCTCCTTGTGTTCAGACAGATATCATAAGTTTCATCAAAACTGTCTTGCGTTTTTTGCTATTTGGTCCCCTAAGTGTCTAGACTGATGAGTGATGAATATTAATTGATAATCCCTGTAAATTCTATCTCATTCTCTCCTCTTTTTCTGGAACCCCTTGTATCAGCTGCCTTTTCTGTTGGGAGTTCCTATTCTTGAGAAACTTGCTGCACCAATAGCTCCATTCTTTGTTGGTCGGACTGGTAGTCAGTTGTTCCTCACTGATGGTAAAGCTGATAAACCACCTCTTCTTTTGAGGATGGCATCTGATGGTGAAGATCTGAAATTCTTGTGAGTAATGCTCTTACCAATTTAAATCATTCGACCCCTTAATGACTTATCTGTAATCCTAATGCATTTCATTGTCTGGCAGATCGGCGCTGGGGGCATTTCGAAGTCGCATTATATATGCAAACGTATCTTATGACCGTATCCTGTGCATTTCTGTTGCTGTTTAACTAGTACAGATGTGCCTAGCTGTGTCTGCATTTGTTTTCTGAACTGTTTCCTTTGACATCAAGTAGACATGGTTGGTTGGCGTACATCTTCCATTAGGAGAGAAACTGAACTTATCAAGGTACGTTTCATGCTATATGAAGCAATGGAACCTTTCTATTTAATATTACCCCACTTGTTTTCATGTTCCTTCTATTATGTAAGTTGATTTCGACTCTGAAACGTGTAGCACACACTAGCTAGATGATGGGGTCATCGATATTGATAGTTAGCTTGCTGTGAAATGCTAACGGTAGCTAACTTATCCTGAATTTTGGAATTATGAGTAATCATAGAGGGAAAGTTTCATAGAGGTAAAGAGTCTAAGAAATGAAACAATTGTCTGTAGAGAATCACCAAAAATACTTTCGGCAATTCATTTATCTCAAGTAGCTTCGTGCAAGAAGCTCTCTGTGGCTTGTAACCAGTCAAATGAAACTTTGAAAATTATTTAGCTGTCACGAGTGAGATCTGATAGATATGTTTTTCCCCTGTTTTAATATAGCCTTCACGCCGGTCTCTGGATGGATACAAGCATGTTGTTGATGTTGAATACTGTCCACCTGTTTCATCAGATGGTGCCCATTTCCCTCCAGAAGCTGCTAAAGCCAAGGAGGCCGCACAAAGCTCTCCTAGCCCTCAGAACACACTTGAGTATCATGAAATTGTGGAAGGTGTAGAATTAGCCCAAACATTTGATTGATTCTTCTAAATCGGCATGAGATTTACAATTTATACAAATATTGGTGCAGAGGAAATGATCCGCGGTCTGCAGAGGTTGGGGTGGAAGAAAGTTGATGTCAGCTTCCACTCCACCTTCTGGCCTTACTTAGCTCATAACAACATTCACGTAAACTTCCAACATCTTCACTTTGGAGCTTTTTAATTCTTTGAAACATGGACTAACAGAGATTTTGAGTCTTGTTTCAGGTGAAAAGTGAAAGACTTTACAAAGCAGGAGCTGGAGTTATTGCACACGTTGCAGATAGTATAAAACAGCAAGAGTCTTCCACGTTTATTACCGCCAGCTTATAAATCGTGAGCATTTCGAGTGTTTGACCCGTTAATGCTGAGTGTGCTACGACATTTGAACCATTCCTGTGTTTTGCTTTTACCATACAGTTTGGGAGATCGGTGCAGATCAAGAATGTTCGCATCTTTGCTTCTTCTATTTTTTTTCTTGGCGAAATCAGAAGAAGTACAATCCAATTCATCTGTACATGATTTTCTTGTATTAGCTTGTTGATGATACAACACTTGAAAGATGTTATTATAGATTAAGGTTTCTTAAAGAGAAAAGTTATATATGTTCAACCTCTACTCTTCAAAATAACAGATTCAGCTGAAGACATTTGTTTCTAGTCAATTTGTTTTTGGAATTTTTCTTAATTCAAAGAAAATTGTGCAAAAGCTTTCATGTGCGGCTCAGATTAATTAGTCATTTACTACTAATAAAACTTTCACTTTGGGGTCTAGTAGATAATTCTCCACCCCCATTGAATCTTTTTAGTGGAGGTCTAAACATACATAAGATTCTATAGATTGACATTTGGGAAACCATCCTCATACAAAAAAGACCTAAACGGAATCTATGAAGAATTATTAACAGAAAAGAAAAACAGATGGCAATGAGAAAAGATCGGGTTCAAGGAAAACACAGCCGTACAAAACTCAAGAACAAAAACACCAAAAATAAACAAAAAAACTTCCAAAAATAGATATAGAATCACATGGTTTTGTTGTTTTGTCTATTTGTTCTCTATAAAAGGAGATATTTGGTTGGATCTATCATAGCGTCTCCTCTCAACCAAAGCTTACAATTTGTTCTCCCTTAAAAACTAAATTTTACAAATAAACTCTCAAATCCAAGAGAGGAGAAGACCGAAGTAAAAACACAAGAAAAAAAAGGATTAAGGCATAATGGCCAAATTCTTCATTGTCTTCCTTGCCTCTGCCCTATGTTTCACCACCCTCGTTCACTTCACCGCAGCTGATGCCGACGACTTTGACAAATTCCACATCAAGGGCTCCGTCTACTGCGACACATGCCGTGTCCAATTCATCACCCGTATCAGCAAATTTCTCGAGGGTAATTAACCACATTCTCTAATCAAATTCATTTGTTGAGCATACTGTCAATAGCAAAATATATTGGTTGATAAAAAATCGATCCCATTATGGTATATAGGTCAATGGTTAGAATTGTGTAGTAAAAATTCACAAAAATGATTACAAGCATATATAGACGTCTTTTTAACAATGTTAAAATTTTATAAAAATGTGGTTAGTCACATTTCTAAGAGTTAGTGTTGCAAGATTATAAGAAAAACTAATTACGTTATTGTGTGTATATCAGGGGCAAAGGTAAAGCTTGAGTGCAAGGGTCGTGAGAACCAGACAGTGACCCTAACCAAAGAAGCCGTGACCGACAACGCCGGTAACTACCAGATGGAAGTAATGGGTGACCACGAAGAGGAAGTGTGCGAGATCGTCCTCCTCCAATCACCTGACCCAGAGTGTGGAGACGTGAACAACCAAGAATTCCTAAGAAACGCAGCCAGAATCAGTCTCACGGCCAATGATGGCATTGTCTCCAACGAGACTCGAACCATTAACCCACTTGGGTTCATGAGGAAGACTCCTCTCGCTGAATGCCCTCAAGTTTTCAAGGAGCTTGGAATCGTCCCTGACGTCACCTTCTAAGCTTAATATACATATATACACACCCATATACATCGATCTCTCAAAGTCTCAACACTTTCAATTTTTTTGATGACTCTTTTTAATATATAAAACATTTATTTATGTTTTTTATGTGTCTGTCTGAGTTTACTAATTAACCATGTTTTTTTTTCGTTGTTATTGTTTTATTTTTGGGAGTTCTTTTTTACGAATGATTTGATTACCTTCCAATATTTATTTGTTACTTTTCGATTGAACAGATACATGCATGATGTAGTGAAAAACCCTACTCTAAAATAAATTTAAATCATTTACATGCATAGTGAAATTTATGACAGTTTGAGAAAGCTACATATGTAACATATAATGTGAATTATAGTTTGAGGTAAATGACTCAAACTGAAATAAGCAAAAGACAACAAATAAAATCGAACCCTTACCTAAAGAAGGCGGATCAGAGTTTTGTATATATTGGGCCTTTAGTCTGAGCCACTAGGCCTGAATCACAAAACGCGTTTTCACGACAAGCGTTTGCACCAGGATCTTTTGCAGCGTCTGGCGTTGGTTTTCAAACTCTGAATCCGAAACGCTAGATTTTAAGACGCCGAATTTGTTAAGCGTTCTCTATTTCCTGATTTCAGCATCTAAAGACAAATATACCCTTCAAAAAATTGTAAAACTACGAGAAGACTGTCCATTTATCTTTTCTTTCAAGCCAAAAAAAACTCTCGAATCTTCTTCTTCTTATTTCTTCTATACCGTCGTCGAAAAGCTTTACCAAAATCTCACGCCCCCGACGATTCATCGGTAAGTCTTGTTCTTGCGAAATTTCATTAATTCTTCTTCTGGGTTTGCTTATCAGATCTGCTTAATTCTGGGTTTTGGTATGCGTATTGTTTTCGATGTTTTAAAAAACCACATCTGGTTCCTTGTCTCGATAGTTCTAGGGTTTAGCTTTCTTCGATTTAGTTGATCTCAGTGAAGATGGGCCCGAGGATGTTCTAATTCTGATTGAAAGAAGCTGAATACAAAATTAAATAGATCTTAAAAGTATTTGAGTCGAAGAATTCGAACTGAATAAGTTAGTAATTACTGAACTATGTCTCTGTGATTCATCTTATTACTTAAAAATTAGGTTATAGTTTCATAGGCTTTGTAATTCAGTTCCTGTATTACTTATTGTAGCCTCGTTGTATCTTTGTCTTTGATAGATCTCTAGGCTTGTCTTGATCATTAGGTACAGAAGAGTTGATAAATTACAGTGATAAATTACCATCGTGGCTTGTCTTTATCTGATTATCTTGGTAATGTATCGAAGATGGATTTGTTTTTGTAGTGATGTGAAACCTAAAGAGTATCAATAAGCTTGAAAGGAGAAATATTTGAACATTGCATTAACAGGTCTATGGCTTTATTGTTGCAGGGATTTGAGTTTGCACTAAACCCACAATGGTTTCCTATCGTGCTACCACAGAGACGATTTCCCTGGCTTTAGAAGCCAACAGCTCGGAGGCTATTACGATACTGTACCAGGTTTTGGAAGACCCTTCTTCATCTCCTGAGGCTATACGGATCAAGGAGCAAGCGATTACAAACCTTTGTGATCGATTGACTGAAGAGAAGAGAGGTGAGGATCTCCGGAAACTGTTGACCAAGTTGAGGCCTTTCTTTTCCTTAATCCCCAAGGCGAAAACTGCGAAAATCGTCAGAGGAATCATTGATGCTGTGGCAAAGATTCCTGGAACAACTGATCTCCAGATCACTCTCTGCAAAGAGATGGTCGAATGGACCCGCGCTGAGAAGCGTACTTTCCTCAGGCAGCGAGTAGAGGCTAGGCTTGCAGCTCTTTTGATGGAGAACAAGGAGTATGTTGAAGCTTTGGCGTTGTTGAGTACTTTGGTAAAAGAGGTTAGGAGATTAGATGATAAGCTCCTTCTGGTCGACATAGACTTGCTGGAGAGCAAACTTCACTTCTCATTGAGAAACTTACCCAAGGCAAAAGCTGCACTCACTGCAGCTAGGACAGCTGCTAACGCTATATATGTCCCACCAGCTCAACAAGGCACGATAGATCTGCAGAGTGGGATTCTTCATGCTGAAGAGAAAGACTACAAAACCGGATACAGTTACTTCTTTGAAGCCTTTGAGTCCTTCAACGCTCTCGGAGATCCGAGAGCGGTTTTCAGTTTGAAGTACATGTTACTGTGCAAGATCATGGTTAGCCAAGCTGATGATGTTGCAGGAATAATCTCCTCAAAGGCTGGACTACAGTACGTTGGCCCTGACCTGGATGCCATGAAAGCAGTCGCTGATGCTCACTCGAAGAGGTCCTTGAAGTTGTTTGAGAACGCACTCCGTGACTACAAAGCACAGCTTGAAGATGACCCAATTGTCCACAGGCATCTCTCTTCTCTCTATGACACGCTTCTGGAGCAAAATCTGTGTCGTTTGATCGAGCCCTTCTCAAGAGTTGAGATAGCTCACATTGCTGAGCTCATTGGATTGCCGCTCGACCATGTGGAAAAGAAGCTATCTCAGATGATACTCGACAAGAAATTTGCAGGTACCTTGGATCAAGGAGCTGGATGCCTCATCATCTTCGAAGACCCAAAGGCAGATGCTATCTACTCGGCTACCCTCGAAACCATTGCAAACATGGGGAAGGTCGTCGACAGCCTTTATGTCCGGTCTGCCAAAATCATGTCCTGAGAGAGTGAGTGAGTTGGTCGTATGAATCTCATTCTATCGTTCTTTCTTTCTGGTTTTAGATATCGTTTGGACTCAAAGAAACTGATGTTTCTCAATGGAGAAAGTAAACTTGTCTGAATTGTTCACATTACTCGTTTTGCTTATGATCTTATTATGTCATGGTTTCTTACCTTTTATTAGTGCTTAAAATGTAGTTTGTTTTCATCTGGTTGTTGCAGTTTCTTTTTCTTAGCCTCGCAAGTCAACATTGTGTTCTCTTTTTCCAAAACCTTTAATCTTTACCTCATCCAAATCTCATTGATTTTTCTATCTCCGCATTTATAAATTCTGACCAACCCAGAACTCAATTCACAGGACCCACCATTTCTTTTCTCAACTCAGGACATGACTTGCACACAAGCAAGTCTTGATTTTGTTCTCTTCTTCTGTCATATTCTTTTATGTGCTGCTTCATCACAGTAGCTTTTCTAGTTAGCTTCGTGATTATTGATGAAGTAAACAAATTCTGTTAAAACGTTTATTTTAAATGTTAACACTAAAATGTGACATACTACAGTCATCCACAAAAATGTTGATAAGGCATATATTTTCACAAATCATAATATTTCGTTAAGATTTAAGACATTTTTTTGGCTGTTTGAAAAGGTTATTTATCATTAGTGGTTTACTGGTCTTTTATTGGAAGGACAAACATTTAGAGTGTTCCAATATTTGTTCAATTTCTTCTTCATAAACAGTAAAAACCTTATTCTAGTTATGTAGGTATCCCATTATTGTGTGATTGTCAGTTTATAGCTGAAAAGTGAAAACTTAAATGTCCAATTGAATGAGGTTTCTTCTTGGTTGAAAGATTAACTAGACTAATGTCCATAATCTTTAACTAACTTTACGTACACTTAAACGATGCGAAGCTACAAAGACCAAAAAAGTTAGATTTCTATAGGTTTATGAGATTGAGCAATAATAACTAAAAAAATTAGTACTACTAATAAATAGTTTCAAGGATAATTAATGGTCAACCACACCGTCTTTGTTTAGAGAAGAAAAATCCCACGGCCACGAGCTTCAATTTACAGCAAGAGAAATTAAAAAGCAACAGCTGTTTAGTAGATAAGCAAGTATTAAAAACCTACTAATTAATTAGTAATTAACTAGTTAAATTTTGTTGCTAGCCTGTACGTATCCAGAGTAATCAAAGCAAAGCAAATTTAACCACGTTCTTTCTTTCTACGGGTTAAATTATAGCAAACCACCCAAACCCAAACCCGAAAACAAACAAATAAAAATGTAAAAATAATTAACAAGATTGACCATCGGTGTAACAACGGAGCCTCTTCACCGGAAAATCATGCCGGAAACCACCGTGAGACGCCGTAGCAGCTCTCCACTCTTCCACTAGCAAAGCATCTAGCTCGACCTGATCAACAGCTCCAGTCGCAGCTCCAAGCAACTCAGCGAACCCACCGACACGTCCGGGAGGTTTTGACTTCCGACGACCGGCACCGACGGGAACATTCCGGAGAGCTCCACCGGCGGTCCAGTAACGTTGACAACCTTTGCAGAAGTGTCTTGGTTGATTAACGTTGTAGTTGTTGAAGTAACAAAACTTAGTCTCCATGCTCTTGCATCTCGGACATGGTATGATCTTGTCTGGACGCTTCTCAGCCGTCAGATCCGATGAGGGTGATCTAACGGCTGTTGTTGCTTGTAGCTCTGGCTGTTGTTGTTGTTGCTGCTCTTCTTTTTTTATCGTCTGTGTGATGTTGGCGTTGAATGTTATGGTTTTGCCAAAGAGTTTAATCCCTTGAGAATCTTGGGTCGCCATTAAAATGAGAGAGAGATAGAGAGAGAGAGAGAGAGACAAAGAGATTAAAGAGAGAGTTGTGATTAAGTTTCTTGCAGTGATGAAAGAGAGAAGAGACGTTTATAGGAAGAAGATTTCAATGTGTTTTTTTCTTTTCTTTTTGTAAAAAGATTTTGTGAAAACATTATTATATCTTTATCGTAAGAAAGGAGAGAAAAGCAATAGTGTTAGTAGGGAGAATATTAAAAAAAAATAATGAAAGAATATGTTAGGCACATTTATTGCTTATTGCATTCAAAGAAATATCGATCCATATATATCAGCTGACAAAATGTGTGTGTTCTTTTGCTTTTTTTTTTTTCCTTTTCTCCAAAATGTGTGTATTTTGGTACAGTTCTCCATTGTCTTTCCGTATATTTTAAAAAGTTTTTTTAGGAACAGTGATGTTTAACATCTCCTTTAAAAAAAATAAAAAATTGACATGACTTTTATCAAAATTTGTGTAAATTCTAGTTTTTTTTTTATAATTTACTCCCTTTGCTAAATTTCCAAATCACTAATAATATATGAATTATGCGGGATACTTACAGTGCCTAAAACTACTATAATTAACTTACAAGCTATCCAAATGTTTGTTTATCTTGGGTAAAAAAAGGCTTTGTTCGATTTAATTAATTCATAAAATTTATATTAAGATATTATTGAATATTTTTAAAATGATGTTAGTATGTCAACAGTGATTTGGAAGGGATACGTATGTTCAGTGGCAAATTCTTAATATTTTCTGAACTGGGGCTGTGTATCACAAAACAAAATTAAGATCACATTCAAAACCTAATTATATTATCCATATAATATAACTATTATTTCCTTTTAAATTCGCATAAGCATCATCCATTTCTTTTTGTTTTCACCGTTGACTAACATTTTTGGATGATTGCATCTTTGGAAATATGAGGAGAGCAATTTAAGTAGGTAACTCTCATTTCTAGTTTACTACCGGTTTCGACCCCAGTGCTTTGACCCAGTTCTTCAACATGAGATGAATATGTGAGGTCTATAGGTTTAAATTAAACAAAAAATATTTATCAAAATCTCCAAAATGTATAAATAATATAGAAATTAGGAAAAAAACATATGGAAACTTATGCGATTGAAAAAGTAAATGATGTTTCTATCAGCTGAGAACCACAACTATTAACATATAATTTTCTATTTTATGTGTATCTCCTTAATATATTTCAATGAATCTTTATTTAAGTGAGAATGATTTGGATTTGGACAAAGCCGCCAAAGAGAGAGCGTTTTTGGTGTGTTGCGTAGAAAAGGAGAAGAGATGAATAAGCATAATTAAGCATGAATGAGTAGAGGGATCAGCTTTCAATTCTAGGCTCACATCATCTTTTGGCCACTCTTTTCCAAGTCATCCATCCATTTTCTTCATTTCTTTATTTATTTCGAATAAATATAGTCCCTTTTTATTTAATAGTATTAGTAGAGTTTTGTTTTCTTATATAAAATAATATAAGCAGAGTTGAATCTACATTAAATTTATGTCAGTAAACATGACAAAAAAAAACAATAATGTTTTGATAAGGCGCGTAATTTTTTTCTTTTATAAGAGTTGGATTCATATTTTCACAAACCAGTAGATTACATTTCATGATTTTATGGGGTGTGTAAATTTTATATTCAAAGGTTTACGTCATATATATTGAAGTGAATGATCTAATGTTTTATTATTGAGACGACAATGAAACTATAGAAAAAAATTTAATATTAGATTTGTGTTCATAACTACAATAAAACTTAAAGAAAAATAAAAAATTAATACCATCTTCGTTTTATAATAGAAGATGTTTTGGGAAAACTTGTTTGTTTTATATTATAAATGTTTTCAAGTTTTTATACAAATTATATATTATTTCATATTTTCTAATTATTTTGATTATGCCGTACCTTTTTCATGATTGGATGAACCTTTTAAAAAAAGATACTTCTTAATCTGCATTTTTAGTTAAAAAATCGTATAATTTGAACGGAATAAATATTTAATTTGAATTTATTTTTCAAAGTTTTTTAAGATCTTACAAGGGATCATTTATGTTGGGATGAAACATCTGATTGATGGAGAGAAACCAATTGTGGAAACAAGAATTTGGATTTTGATGCTTGTTATGTTTTGAGGTTTTTTTTGTCAGCCAAAATATTAATTTAGAAAATAATTTTGGAATTGGTTTTTCAATCCGAAAAAAAGAACTTCTAATAATAGTATATGTGCAATCTAGTTCTAGTTGGACAACACTATGTTAAACCAAAATGGAACATCTATCCCTTCTTATCAGTCATGGTCCATGGATAGTGGTACAATTAGACTAATAATTTGTGCAATTTTGCTTGATCAACTACTAGAATGGTTGAGTGGATATTACCTTGGAGAAGAAACACATAAAGTTAAGCAAAGCATGTTTCTTTTAATATTTTGTTTAAATTAACTTTCACGTACGTTATTATTAAACACTAAAGCAAGTGTTAAAGATGAGGGAAAGGAAAAAAAAAACAAGAGGAAAAGAAAGTAAAAGAAAAAGGAAAGCACTAATCGATGTTCATGTTTCTCTTTTTTTCTCAAATTCGTGCTTTTATACTAAATGTTTTCTCATTGGTACCTTTATACTATATAGTCGCAAAAGAACAACTTTTAAGCACTTTTAAAAGAGATCGACTTTTAAGTTAAATATAAATTAAAGATGAATGTAATAGACGTATACAAAAAGGGAATATAAATGTGCGTATATATTTACGTAGACAAAGAATTTCATCCATTGAGCTATTTTTGCAAAGTATATATGCATATAAAGATAAAATATTCAGATTCTAAACAATTGTATTCATATTCCTCTAAAGGTGATTAGATTTAAGTTTATGGCCAAATCAAAATTAAAAGACAATTAAGATTTAAGAATGGTCACATCTGCATGCATGTATATTAATTGTAACAGGTAGGTTATACGACAACTTTTGGTAATACAACGCAACTGCTTTAATTTTTCTATAATCATGTAAGAAAAATCATGTCAATATAATACGGGTTTGTGTAGTGGCAATACAATGTGGGATTTATTAACGTATTGTAGATACTTCTTCATTTTAGAATTGAGATCACATGTTTCGAATATATACGGAGTACTAATACATATTATACATTGCGTGCTAGACAAATATGCATTATAAAAACAAAGGAAGGTTTAGTCATGTTCCGCATAGATTTATACTCTGTATATGTATAAACTATAACATGCTTGTATATATATAGACACATGTAATTAGTTGTACCTTGTAAAGGTGGATTATCTTTTCTTAGGCTATTTTTTTCTTCTTTCTTTAGGGTTTCAATGGATTTGGTGACTAACTTTTGTTGGTTGCCCATTTTTTTCTTTTCTCCTTTCAAATCTTAAACTTTTCAGTATGTGCTTCTTTTGGGTTCTGAAAATTCACTTTATAAAAAAAGCTCTCTTTACAAAGGAAAGCAAAGTCTTTTATATGGGTTTTGTTCTTTAATCCTATCTTTAATAAAGTGATTTGAAATTAATTAGAAGAATAAAGAAATAAATTATTATTTTTCTCTTTCATATCTATTATAGTCTTATAGAGATCTGACTCTGTACTTTCTTGATCTTATGTAGGATGAAATTATATATTTATATTTGAAATTCTCGAGTATGCTCATATATAACTTAGATATATTTTAAAATATTAGAGCATGACTAGAACATATATATATAGTTCATACTAATATCGTATGTAACTCACTATCCGGATTCAAACTCGTCTACCGTATATCGTCCAAAAATACAAATTTGATTTAGTTTGTTATCTCACATGGCCACATAAAATGTAAATTAGCTCTATAAACGTATGGTTAGGGTTTAAAAGGATATCATATTGATATTAATGATCAAAGTTTCTTTCCGAGGCTTACAACTTTCAATACTAATGGTTCCATATTCCACAGTAAAAAAGGACATCCATACAATTAATAAAGTCGATAATGTTTGATTATTGCTAGATAAAGTGGGATATTGAATAAATAATTAAACTTTATACGTGTTTAGTTTCATTGAGAAAAAGGGGCACTTTTCCTTGAGGGTACATGCTTTGAAAATCTTTACTTTCGATTTAGAATTACAACTTTTTTTAGAAAAAGGATGGAATTGAGGAGAATTATTTAAAAAAATTAATTTCGAATTTTGGAAATTTGAAATACTCATTACCCGGGTTTGGGATTGAACGCAAGACCTAGCTAATGTACGTAGGATACTACCATACTAAGCTCTTGATCAATCATTAAACGGGCACTTTCAACAACAAAAATGTGTAGACACAATTATGCTGTATGTTTCTATCATCCAGCTGAAGTTATAATTCTGTCATCCATACTTCTATAGTTCAAGAAACATTTTTTCCACAAAAACTGTTAGTACTTCAATATCCCATTTAGAAAAAAATAATCCCATCACATGTCCACAAGCAAATTTCTAAGATTTAATATTCGATATTAATAAATGCGAGACAGACATTAAGAAATTAATACAGTGCACACAATAACATAATCTCTATTATTTTTTAATCTTTTGATTCCAGTGGCAAATAGTATAAGAAAACAATTAAAGGCCACAACGTAAGCGAACTTCACGGCTTAAGTGTTTTGAGACCTCTACTTGCCAACTCACTTTTTTGATATTTTTTTAAAGTTTTTTTTATATCATCAAATCCATAATCCATTAAATTTTAAAAATAATATTTCTCCTTCAATCTTTTTAAACTGCGCGATTGCTTCAAGAAACGGTAGCACAGCTGACACAAAACTGATACTCTTCCATATAGTTCAGAGATCGAATAGAAAAACATATTTTTTTATAATGCATTTCAAACAAAAACTAATCTATTACTTCCACTACGTAAAAAAACGTAGCATTGTATATATTTTATATTTTCATTTCGTGAAGGTATATATCACGTACGACAAAATTTACTTATAAACTACACAATAAACACATGAGATATTCGACACAATAAGAATTACTTGCATAACAAGATTAAACCCTTTTATAGGTTGTCTCTCCGCAACCTAAGGTGTCGTGCATAGAGTAATTTAGAGAGGAGAATTACAATCTTAATTAACTAATCAAGCAAATATTATCAGAAGATGCACCTAACGTATAAAGTTTTCATATCTCCAAAATAGAATCGTGATGATATCTGAATTTTGATGGTAGGGCCGTCGTTGTGGAAACCACGAGTCTCAGGTTGAATTAATATTTATGCTATGGAAGAAATCAAGAATGCAATTAAAGATGATATAACATCAAGAATCCAAATACTTTTTTTTTTCATGAGAAGAATCGATTACACTGACTTGTGTTTGGATTTGATGCAACAAGTCTCCAGTTTTGGTCTCCTTTTCATTGGCATTTTGTTTATCCTCCCTGACAATATTCTTAAGATGGGTCTATGAGAACATATGCTTCTCATTCGTAACTTGAAATATATCGAATAACCGTAAACGTGAATCATTACTTTGTTTTGTCGTTCAATGTTGCTATTGCCGACTTGCTTTGATGGTAATATCAAGTCAAATGTTGATCTTGTTTATAAAATTTAGTGGTACTACAAAAAAAAAAAACTATGACCATGGATTCTTCTTAGTTGCTCTAGGATAAAAGTCCATGACTAATTTAAGTTTAGCTCTTTATGGTCATGAATTTTTTTTGTAGCAAGCTCGTGGCTAAAATCCCAAGTTCTAGAAAGTTTTCCTTAAGATGAATGGGCATTATAGATTTTACTTTCATTTTTATTTCTTGCACTACTTTATTTTCTTGAAGATACAGATCACACTCGACAAAATTTACTATCACCTACACAAATCCACACATTAGATATGATACAAAATACAAAAAATTCTTGCAGGACTAGCTTGAACCCCTTTTCTCCATTTATGTCGTTCAGAGAGTAGATTACAAAGATGAAATGGAATCTGATAAAGGGCTTTTACGTATCACTCCATGTATCGCTTTCATCTCCATCTTTGCTAGCTACAGCCTGAAAAGAAGAAAAGAGTGAGTGATAGATAATGTTGTGTTGGATTTAAGACAAAAAGTACTTAGATTCTGAAATAAAGATTAGATTTGCTTTGGATATATATAGATGCAGAAGTTAGAGGATGAACCTGGCGTATTGAGTTTGCTTTCTCCAAAATCGCGCTGATCTTAGTGTTTATGATAGGGTCAGTTGTTGCAGTAGCCGATGATGTCGTTGTCATGACCACAGGCCTAAGGTTGAATTGCTTTGATTTGAAAGAAACCAAGAATGTAGCAAAAGATGATATAACAAATCAAGCATCAGAATATAACTTTCTTTCACAAAAAGGAACTATTTGCACTCACTTGTGTTCGGATTTGTTGCAAGAAGTCTCCAGTTTCAGTCTCCTTTGCGTTGGCACTTTGTTTCTCCTCCCTGACATTATTCTTCAGATGGGCCTATGAGAACATATGCTTGTTAAGATTCGTAATTTGAACTATATTGAAAACGATCATCTGGAATATATGGAACTGACCCACACTGTAGAAAAGTAGGAAGAAAGAGTCAAAATCTTCTCCATACCTTAATTTCTGGTTTAGGAGCAGAAGTCACCATGCTAGGCAGTTCGTTCTTAGCTGTAGGCAATGAAATATGCTTCTCAAACGCAAACCTGAGAGCTTCTTGTAGTTGTAGGGACTGTGTTTTGTCTTCCATTTTCTCTGAAGGTGTCTTTGAAACCATCCATTGCATGGGTGGAAATGGCGGTGGTAAGGGCTCAGCAGGATTTTGGAGATATGAGAGGTTTACGGCGACGCAAGAACTTTCTGATTTGATCCCTAGAGGGGAAGCTTCAGCATTGTTATCAACATGCCTACTTTCGTGGAAAGAATCATATAGTTCTTGCTCTTTTCTTCCATGGCTGTCACTGGATTCTTCCCACGGCTCAGAATTTGACAAGGAGTGATTATCGCTAAGATAATCGGTATCTGACATGTAAGGAGATGATCTACAAAAAGTGTCGTCGTCAGAATAAGAATCAGGAAGGGAAGTTCCAGTCTCTGGAAGCAACTGGAAGGAGGAAAAGGTATTGTAAGTGTTGTCTCCATCTGAAAATTTAAGCTTCAGTCTCGAAGCCTGAAGAGTGTCAGCGGGATTGAGAGATATTTTCATGTGTTGAAGAGGCGGAGACGAAGTGATCCAATCAATAGGAGCTTCGTCTCTGAAGGGGTCCATAAAGGTTTTCTCATTAATATCTTGGTCACAAAACCTCCTCCTCTCTGTAGTCACTTCATCGTTCTCTGGAATCGTTGCTGGTACAGTCTTTCTATCATGTGCAAATGAATCCTTTCTGCGGAAACCACTAGTAAGAAACTTGTGGCTGAGTCCAAAAACTCCAGAAGAAGTCTCATGGGACTCTCTTTGGTCTACAATACCCATGACTATGCCATTTGAACTACCTGGATTTTGGGTTCCTGGCGTTGCTAAGCTTGAATTATTCAGAACATGTCTATGTGAAGCATTTTCAACTAGATCATCTGCTTTATCTTTTTCAGCTTCTGCAAAACCAACTGTCCTTTCCTCGGTCTTGCAATCTGGACTTAAAGAACTTGGCATTGCCAAGACTGGAGGTTTCGATGGTTTCAGTCCCAATAGACCACCATTAGTCCATATTTTAAAGGCTTCGAGATCCCCAGAAGATTCAGCTTCTGTTTCTTGATTTTCCTGTAGGCCATGATGAATCAAGGGGTTTGATGAATCAACTAAGCTGTTCTCGAGACCTGGCACAAATGTAAATGTGATGGTATCTTTTCCACCAGAATCATTACGCATATCCTTGTTTGCACAAAGATCATTTTTTTGTAAGCGGTTGATATCTGAACCCGCCTGTAGATTTTGTTGATGCATTTCAACAGATACATTTTCTGACGATGCATTCTCTTCATTTTTAAAACTGTTGGCCATAAGCCCATCCATTGATCTGCAAGAATCTTCGACACTGTAGGAATTCTGCTCTGTTTCTTGCTCACACACTGACTTTTCCAACCTCTCATCTGCAACACCACAGGAACTGCTCACTTGACTAGTTTGAAGCCCTTGATTGTTTTCAGATTCTGATTCGATAGTATTAAGCGCATCAACAAAACACTCCCCTTCGCTTTCAGTCTCTTGTTCACTATCCCTCGGTTCTCCCACAATCTCCCGACCATTTTTTATCTCTCTTACCTCATCAATCCCAGCACGTTTTCGTAGTCCTGATTCTGATTTATCATTTTCATTGTCCTTAGAATGGAAATCAACTCCACCTATCCCTTCCCCATAGCTTGGTTTCTCATCTAGAGTATCTACAACAGAGTTCGCCTCCACCATTTCAGAAGCTTCATCTGTCTGCAGACCAAGAGATTCCACTATCTCTGCTTTCTCATCCCAACTAACGCAAGAAGAGCCACGAGCAGCTTGCCCTTGAGAAGGACTAAACTGGAAATTATCATGAGCATCTTCGGTTTCACATTCAGAAAGGACTGAAGCAATAGTGCAAGAGCCTGGTGTCAAGCTGGATGAAACGAACACCCCTTTCGGTCTTTCTCCAGTCTTCAGTGAAGAAGTTGCAGTTGAAAGGCATTCATTGTAGCCTGAACCACTTCTGGACTCAAAAGAGCGAGAATGATGATCTTGAAAATCATATCTTTTTTCCATGTCACTGGTTGAGGTGGTTTTGGTAGAAGAGGTTTGTCCACTGAAGCTAAATGAAGCAAATGTCTTCCTGGAGTGAACTATGTCTGAGTTAATTATTCTTTAGGTGCACGGAAACTTAAATATGCCAACAATATCTATAATTTACCTGGCATTCTGGTTAGCCAAGGAGGCCAAACGTGACATATCTCGACTCCTTGACGAAGTTTTTTTCTTCTGTCCATGCCAGAAAACAGATATATATGTGTCAAGTAAAAGAGAATTCTACAGAAAATGGTTTACCAATTTAATCTGAGAACCACACCTTCATTTTACAATGCTTTTTATCTTTTTGGAACTTCTTGTTTCCTTGACTCAGGTTGCTTGATGCTCTTCTGAAATAAGTAGGATCTGAGTATCGCTTCAAGCAAGATCCAGGACCATTTATATCAAATCTGAGAAAATAAAGCAAAGAATCAGTATAACATGATGGATTATAGTACATAGTACATACATATCAGATATAAATATTTTAGCTTGAGGCATACTTATCAAGCAAGTGTAACCGTGGAGGACCCCTGCATTCTTCATAGGGATCCATAATAATGTGAGGCAAGTCGTCATAAATTAAGTGATTTTGCGTAATTGGGATACGAGGATGCCACTCCAGACCTGAACCCCATTAAACTCCTTCAGTTCACAAGATATAAAGTAAGAAAAATACAAGCATGACCACTTTCTCACCACCCATTACTTCCACGGTTTCAATACAATAAATAAAAGTTTGCCAAGGGGAACCAAACAACTAATACTATCAATTCAATTTTAAGTTAATCTATTTTAAGGTTTTGCAGAAGATACAATGATTTAGTTTCTCAATCATTCCAGATTCTAAACTAGCCTCGTCAGAGAAAGTTTTAGTTTTAGGGTAAGTGAAAAAGCATGTGAAGGCCTACAATGAACTAAGGATGTGACATAATTTATTAAAAGAATTAATGTGAAACCTAACAAGAATCAGACACCTTGGGTCAAGACAATAAGAAGATTGACAAGAGGGAAGAAGACAAAACAAACCTCCTGTGTATGCAAAATGTATATGAGTTGTTTGTGCAAGCATCGCCTTTTCTAGTGGAGGCACTGTAGCTTCTATATGCTGCAATCTAATCTTTAACTGATTGCTTCTTGAAGCTGTAGCCATAACTTCCTCCTGTATCCCATGAAATATCTCTGCTGCAAACCTTAATCAAGAGAAAAAGCAATCGATAAGAAAGTTTCTTCCTTTGTGCTAAAATGACCCTTATCAACCAGAGATCACTCCAAACCCAAACTAAGCTTGATATCAGAGCCGACATAAAGAGTCACCACATAAGGAGTTGCTAAGAAACATAAACTAAGCTCATGAAACAAAACTAAACACAGCAAAAATGGAGAATGATTGATAGAAACATCACAACAATCATAGAATCATAAATGAATAAAGCTTCTTCCTTTTTGCTAAAGCTTAACTCAAAAACTTCAAAGGATCATGCAATCAAAATGGGTTCCCAAATTTGTAGCTACAAACACCAATTAGATTACCTTAAACAAGTAAAGGCAATTACTTTCACACAAAGTAATGATTCTCATCTTTAACTTCACCACTAGCTCAAAGAATCATTCAACAGTAGAGATACCCAAAAGAGACGCAACATTAGCTCGAATTGAATACTTACTCAGCGAGATCACCAAGCTGACGCAAGACCCCAACAAGTCCAGTAACTGCAACACCATTGAGAATTGCTTTAGGGTCTTCACGATCGACATTTCTATACACCTCGCTTTGGTTCATACCGTATACATTCCGTGGCATTTTTTCTCTTAAAAGGTACAAAACTGTCACACATTGAGATACAAAAAGTTTTGTGGCTAAAGCATTAAGAGAGCTGGGAAAAGGATTAGGAGAAAGAATCAAAAGGTTTTTTTTTGAAGAAATTGAGAAAATGGGTTTTGATGAAAACGAGAAAAAGGTTAATGATTGTTGATGGGTTTCTGGTGAGTGAGATTGATGAGGCAGCTTAACTGCTCAAAAACAGAGAGGGAAATTTTGGAGGCAGAGAGGGAAAGAGACTGTGAGAGAGAGAGACATTGACATTGCCAATATCGCAAGCCATTCCTTTCCAATTTCATTTACCAGTGGGGGGTTTACAGAAAAGTAGAAAGACCAAATTACCCTTGTATTTTGTGTGTTATTACGTGATGGGGTTTTGAGAAAAGAAGGATTTTATTTTTATTTTTGGTTCAAAGAAAGGTTATTGGTTCGCACGATATGAACATTAAATTCTAATTTTGATTACAGAATAAATGTTCGATTTTGTAATTTAAAAATGAAGTGGTTTTCGGAAAAAAAGTGAGAGAATGTCAATGTCAAATAAATGTTTCGTCAAGTTTTGTAGTTATTTGAGTAAGGATTTGTTTGTTTGTCAATAAATAAAATTGTTGGGTTGGTTACATGTTGAAACAAAGTCCAACGAGTGAGATGGACATATTACAAATAGTACGTTCTAGTATGATACAATAAATGTAGACAATTTTTAATTGTAATCGTGGAATTCCACATTTATAATTCTTGGAACTAGGTAAATTAGTTAAGCATATCCGATGCAAAGTGGTTTCTCCAATGCATTCAAGACTCCTAGTTTTCTATACAAGAGTTAAAATCACTTGCTCTTTATGTTTACATCCACCAGAATGTTTATGATTGGGAGAACAACCCCAACAATTGAAGAAGAAGAAGAGGCAGGGATATTATGTCTCAAGAATCTCACTACAAAAAAGGTTAGTTGTATCAATTAACTTGCAACAAAAATTTAAAAAATACTAATTTGAATTACTTATTTACAATCGATACAAAAATTATAATTTAACATCAATTGCAATAACTGATGTCGTATTAGTTTGTGTGACATCAGTTCATTAAAATTAATGCAAATCTAGGTCTATTTGCCTCACTTTCACAATATTAATACAAATATGTGAATTTTAATCATTTAGAAAGTGATACAAAATTTAAATCAATAATAACCGATGCTAATTACAGATTTAGCATCAGTTGCACTAACTGATATAATTGTTTATTCAATTTGTTTACATACCACATATCTCCCACAGAAGGAAAAAAAAACCTCCATAATTTTTTTATATATGTAAAGTTACATAATTCTGGTTTTAGATGGTGTCCAAAAAGTGTAAAGTTACTATCCCAACTAAATTTAAGTGTTCGCTTAATATTAATTAATAAAGATATTTGTTTCATAAAAACTAATTTAGTATTATTTTATAAGTTATTATAATTAATATAAACACTTAAAATTATTTATTATAAATGTTGCAAATATTAACGTTATTTTGATAAATTGATACAAATAATAAATCACTTATATTCAATGATGCAAAATTAATATCATTTTTTTGCAACTGATGCATATTAACATCGATTAAAATAATCACTACAAACAAACATGTTATACGGTAATGTTTCGACAGTTTAAGAGTTACTATATATGGAGGAGTGAACAAGGCAAACAACCACCAAAAACCAAAAAAAAAAGAGATAGCTACTAATATAGATCTTGGAGCATGCCAAATTTTACAAGAAAAAGACCCAGAAGATTATACTTTGGGGAGAGACCAATTTGGGTTAAAAACAAGAGGAAATCAAGAAGCAGTAATGTCATTAAGCATATAGAACACGGAAAATCATCTTCCAAGTGGTTTTGTTCAAGTTGACAAGAGAAGAGAGACATTTTTTTTTGTATCCTACAATTCGAACTTGCATGGAAGAAGAGACATCAAAGGATTTCAAAAGAACCCAAAACCTCATAATAAGACTCAATTGTATCTAAAACACCAACTTTGATATTGAAGAAAATCTTAATTTCATTCTCAACTAATATAAGAAGAAGAAGCATAACTAAGAGTTGTTGGTGTTATATAGAAGTGGGAGGAAGCCATACAGGGAGGCTGTCAAACTCAACCCCTTATGGTGTTTCAACTTGGTCTTCAAAATGACGGATACTTCTGGTGGCGATATCGTAAACACCAGATATCATAAAATCTGATCTTTTATGAACAAATTATACTTGGCGTTCGCTTTGTCTTTCATCCATCAAACATTATATGTATGATTGTATCCAAAAAAAAATAAAAAAATCATGTGATATGAAAGTTTTTCTCTTTCGAAAAAATAATCTATGCATTCAAAACAGAGTTCTAGTCTATGTTAACAATGCCATGCAATTTCATAATTATTTCTTTCTGCCTAAAATCCTTTGTATCATCTTTCTTATTCTCTTTCTGTGTAATCTACCTTCTACCATAACAAAAACCGAAGTTCCATAAACAGGTAATCTATTTTTGTTTTAAATTCTTAAACTGAATACAAAATATTTATCCTTTTGTTATAAGTTTTTTATAATTGCTTATATTTTGCTTATTTGGTAGAGTTGTACTGATTAAATATTTTATTGTCATATATGAGATAACTATATGGATTTTCTAGAATTAATATCTTTATAATTTTGAAATGAAAGAAATTAGAACAAAACAAATTTTAATTTTGCTTTAGACTTCTGTTATCTTTCGACGGGGCTTACGTCCATATAGTGTTTAGATTTAATTTATCAAACAATGAAGCTTTAAATTCAAAACAAATATTAAACTCAAACCTGATAATAAGGGTATGTATGACTGTAATATATAATCATATAAGAGATAGCAAATAAGTAGATATGATACAAACAATTTGTGTTAACACCTAGAGTCATGGTCTCATTGCTCCTACAATCATATATTCATATGTCTCGACCATTTTGCATATATAGGTTGTATGAAGTGTTGTCCATACAAAATAATATAATATCGGTGTTTGTTCGATTAATATTTTGTTCCATATTTTGTATTCAACATATTGCTCTTGTTGTAAGAAATATTATTGAATCTGTTTTCTGTTGTTTTGATTAGTCAAATTAATGAGCTTCCAACACCAGCTATAATGTGGCGGGAAAGTCACCAACAGTGAATAAACCAAATTTCATTGTGGCTTTGTAGTTTCAAAATAAATATTATACTCGAACCTGATGATAAAAATACGTATGATGTAATATACAAATATATAATCATTAGAGAAGCATGAAAATAAGTAGATACGATACAAACAATTTATGTTAACACTTAACACCCATAGTAATGGTCTCGTTGTTGCCAATACACTATTTTGTATTGTAGTCTATATACAAAGATATGAACTAGATAAAATTTCATTTTAACTCAAGTATTCGAAACTCCTAGACCGAGTGCACTTTTTAGCCGCCTGATCTTGGTGATCAGTTGGTACGTGTTCGAGGGTGATAGATTCTCAACATATATAAATGCCAGCAAGTTGCACTATTATATCTGTTATCATCTCTAAATCGATCATTGACTTTGCGTTCGGACAACCTCATAAAGGAAAGATCATTCAATAATGATTTTGTTGTTTTGTGAAAGTAATTGCGTAGGCTAATTCTTAGTATTAGTTTAGAAACTCGAATACTAGTTGTAATATTGTAGACTAATACTACGTAACTACCGATGATTTATACATATCTAATCTATAAATCGATCGTTGACTTCGTAGTCGGACAGCCTGTAAGCTAACACACGTATATAGTACTAACATTGTTATATGTGTAAGATGTGTTTTTATTACAATTAGAAATTCAGAAACACTAAGTTAATCACATTCAAACTCAAAATCTCTCGTTACTCAAGTAATCGTTCTCTCTCTGCACTCTATGGATTCTCCCGAGTCGAAGCTCATATCACTTGCTACTCAGCTCATCTCTCTAGACAACTCTTCGGATTTGGAGCTCGTATCATGTACTATTATTCAAATAATATCTCTCGTTAGCTCAATGGATTTGGATTCGCAGCCGAAGCCCGAGACGAAGCTCATGTCACTCATAGCTCAAACAATCTCTCTTTTCAACTCCATGGATTTGGATTCCCAGCCGGAGCCGTTAAGGAATCTCATATCACTCATTACTCAAGAATTATCTCTCCAAAACTCTATAGATTCTGATTCTGAGCCAAAGCCTAATTCACAGGTTATGTCACTCTACTCTGAAACATTCAAACTCAAGCCGAGACCGGAGCTCATATCGATCATCGTTCAAATATACAGTCTTTTCATGTCGCCGGAGCCGGATTTCACAGATTCAGATTCGGGTTCGAGTTCAGATTCGGAGATGGAGTCAAAGCTCATATCAGTCATTTCTCAAATACTCACAGTCGACACGGTTGTGGTAACGGGTGAGGAGTTGGATGAGTCGCAAAAGATGTCAAAAACGAAATCACTTATTTTACGTTTTAGTCAACTAATCTCTCTTGTCAGCTCTATGGACTTGGATTCGGAGCCGGAGCCAGAGTCGGAGCTCATATCACTCATTAAGCAAATAATATCTTTCAGCAACTCAATATCGGATTCAAACCAGAAAGTGTTTCTGTTGTGAGGAGGATCTCGAAAAGATATTCTACTATTGCTCGGATTGTGATTATGCTATGAATATAGTTTGTGCGGAAAAACCACCAGTCTTGTATATAGACCATCCGAATTGGCATCAGCATACACTTGCTCTCTTTCCTAGACAAGCTTTCTTAACTTGCAATGTGTGCGCCTTGGCCGATGCAAGCTCTCCTATCTATATGTGTCCCCCTTGTGATTTTGTGGTCCATCTAAGATGTATCAACTTACCACGTGTCATAAGGATATCTCGCCACCCCCATCGCATCTCTTTTACCCCTTTGTTCGACCAACGAGATAGATCTTGTGGTGTTTGTCGCGAAACTATCGACAACGATTTTGGGGGTTATTCTTGCATCAAGGATGATTGTTCGTACGGAGCACATTCAAGATGTGCCACACAAAGAAATGTGTGGGATGGCATAGAGCTTGAAGGGGTGTTAGAAGAGATTGAAGAAGAAGTTGAGCCGTTTGTGACGATAAGTGATGGAATCATACAACATTTTAGTCATCAACAACATCATTTGAGACTTGATGAGAACAAAGACAGAGATTACGATGACAGTAAGCAGTGTGATGCATGCATCACACCAATCTATTTTGGTAACCTCTACTCTTGTATACAATGCAGCTTCATTCTTCACGAAGAATGTGCGAATTTATCTCGCAAAATACATCACCCGATACATCCACCTATGCTCTCCCTAGTGGGAGGATATAACGAAGTTAGAAAGTATGAGGATAAGTGTTCAGCTTGTCCTTGGTCGTGCATAGCAGGTTTCTTCTATGTGTGTGATAAAGAAGGATGTTATTTTAAGATTCATGTGCAGTGCGCTACAATTTCTGAGCCATTAGTCCATGAAAGTCATATGGATCCTTTATTCCTAACATCTAAACCAGGAGAGCAAAGAGGATGCTCTGTTTGCAAAGATTCAAGACTTGAATGTACAAATGAAACATTCAATTGCATCAAATGCGACTTTGCTTTGTGTTTTGGATGTGCTACTTTACCTCAAAATGTGAGGTATAAGCATGATGATCATATTCTCACTCTTTCTTATGGGAAGGAGACAAATACTGAGACATATTGGTGTGAAGTCTGTGAGGAAAAAGTAAGTTCGAAAGACCGGTTTTATAAGTGTGATGAATATTGTTGTGTCACCTTACACATCAGATGTCTGATTGGGAAGGACTTATACATGAAGCCCGGTTCATTGTGTATCTACAAGGATGGAAGAAAGCTATTTGTGTTGCCCAATAATCATATGTCTCGACCATCTTGCACAGGTTGTAGGAAGCGATGTCCATACAAAACAGTGTTGGTGCTTATTCGATTAATATTTTGTTCCACATTTTGTATTCATCATGTTTAGTCGAGAGATTTGATCAAATAGCTATATGGTTATTGCTCTTGTTCACTTGTTGTAAGAAATATTATTGAATTTGTAACCGTGTTTATGATGAGCTTCCAAAACCAGCTATGACGTGGCCGGGAAAGTCATCAAGATTAAGAAAACCAAATTCCGGAAGGTCTCGGAACTGCAACTCATGGAAGTGAGGATTCTTGACTAGTTTAAAGTTGAGATCATATGAGAACAAACGGTTGCCTACAGGAGCATGCAAGCTAAGTAGAACCTTTGGTCTCTCTTTGAAAACATCAGATTTGAGTTTTCCGAAAAGTCCAAAGGAGTTAAGATATTAGTCCACCGCAAGTCACGATGAGGACTACATAGACTAAGCTGTCTATCCAAGAACTTGATGGCAACAATCCAATCTTGATCAGGAGGAGAAGAGGACATTGCCACATTCCAAAAGATTTGGCTTTGACAAGACTTAAGAGCAGTAAGCGGGAGGCAGAGGAATCATTTTCGGGTTTGTCTTAGAAGCCAAGGGGTTAAAAACGTCACTGATACACACAAAACGATCATGAGGGTCACAGAAAACTACCCATCCATGAGAAGTTCCGAGTCCTCTCCCATCAACGATCTCTTGAGGTACTGTTTTGTCAGGTACAGTGAGCATATATTCCTTAGCAGCGTCGAACAAGAGAACATCTCCAATGTTTCCGCCACTTCGTAACGCTTCCGTGTTGCACGCAAGTGACAAAAAGGGGTTGGTGGATGATGATGAAAACAAACGAACCTAACCAAATTAGTACCAAAGAGTTCAGAAACTGAAATTTCAATTCTTTTTTTCAAGTACATAACGTAATTTAATTTCCAGAGGAAAAAAATCATTTTTGTTCGGTAAACTGTGAAGCTTACGAGTGAATGGGCTCCTGGGAGAGAGATTGGAGAGTCGGGAGAGAAGCTGAGACATTTTTGATAGATTCCACTCAAAAAAAATTCTAAATTATGTTTGATGAATTTTAATCTTTGCTATCTTCATTCTTACCATATAGTCGTTAGTCGTTTACTAACAAGAATAAAAGCTTTTTCTTTTCTTTTCCATTGTCTCTTTTTTTCCCACTTTTAATTTTTGTTAGCTTTTATGGTTGAGGACGAGTGTATGATTTTGATGACCACAAATCAAACTTAATGGCTCAAAACTGAAATCTATAAGATGATTCATAGGTTTATCCATGAACGATGAGTTGGATATGCAAAATAAGAGTGGAAATTTGCCATCATCTCAAATAACATATACACTCCTCGTTTTTCTTAGCATTTCTGTTTATAAGTTAATTATACATAAGCAAAACACACGTGTTTAGGTTATAGACACCCTAAAATGTTCAATACTAGTTTGTTATTTTATATCAAAATTGTTGGATAACTTTTTATATTAAAAAAGTTATTTACATATGTATACTTGGGTCGAAAAATAACTTAAATATAATTAGGATATAATCAAAGGTGTAGTAAGTTTGATAAGAAGAGTACACATCTAAAACAATTAAGAAATTGATGCGAAGTAAACAAAATATTCTTTTTGGGGTGAATGAGTGTGAATCGGAAGTTAAAATCTTTTGTTCTTGAATATTTTCATTGAAATGCACAACTGACGATAGTTTAAAAAAAAAGAAGGTGAAAAAAAGTAGCGATTGTTACTATCAAGAAATCCACTAAAACGATGCCGTTTTCTCAGTCTTCAGTTATGATCTCCGATATGCTTTCTAAGTGCGGCCTCCAAACGCCGACGCGTCCTTTCCTCCGATCTTTTTGCGTCGCCACTTTCTCCGATAATATCTCCGTCAAGTATCGATCAGACGAGATCAATAAATCCTTCTCGTAGTTTTTATCTTTAACGTCATTACTTTCGCCGCCGTTACATTTCTCATCACCGTCACGATGCTGCCGGCGATACTGTGACCGTTTCTTGACGACGGCGTTTGCGTTACTTTTTTCCCGGCGGATCTTTCCTCCTCCGGCGCATTTATCAGATTTAGTAGCAGGCATGAGGAAATAAATCTTACCACGTTGGAGCTCAGCTTCGGGAGGGACGATGACGATCTTTGTGGCTGAGATGACGTCACGCTCGTCGTGATCTGACGTTGGAGAAGATGGTTTCTTGAGTACGTGCTTCGGGTGAGCCTTCATGATTTCGCTGGCCGTGATCGTGCCACTGATCTCCTCCACGTGTCCGTTTGAGTGAACGATTCTGATCACGTCAAGCGCTCCACACGGTAGAATGCAAGCGATGCAACACCTGATTGTCTCCTTCATTCTTTTTCAGTGAAGAAAAGCAAATAATTTAAAGACTTTGGTTCTTGTAAAAAATCATCAGAGAAGATTGAAGATGAATATGAGAGAGACGTAAGGTAGTGATCTTGAAGAGAGAAGCTTGAAGAAGAACTAAATTTAAATTGTAATTCTTTTCTTTTTTTGAGGAATTTAGACCATGTGTGTTTATTATTTATTTATAGTCATGTCTTTTGGTGCGTTTATTATTTTCGATTTTGATGTCGTCTTGTAAACTTTGATTATTGTATAGTGTATATTTTTGTGTGAGTGTGTATTATATATAGTTTTATGGTTTCTGTTAGTTGCTCTTTTTCTGCTCTTTTTCAGCGGCTGAATTTAGGATTACATTTTTTTAATATTATTTTGGTATTGCTCGATAACATTTTACCTAAAGCTTATGAAAGATTCTTTTAAATTTCATGACCTGCCTTGTTCATTTATATATGCATACATACACTGCACCAACAACAGTATAGGGAACTACAAATTGTGATCCGTATATATGTCTTAAAGTCTAGAACAATATTACCAAAAATAAAATTCAAAAGTTTGGTATATATTCCTTAGAAAACTTTCCTTTGAACATAAACCACACGAAAAATGTAGAATCATTTGAACAATACCTTAATATAAACAAACAAATGGAGTAGTAAGGGAAACAAAGATGTCAAGTAACAAATATAAATATTTCGAATTTTTTTTGTATACATAAGGTGGGGAGAGGGAACAAAAGAGGGGTTGAGATAGATGGAATGAATAATTGCACCCAACGATGTAATGCAAAATGTACTTTACCTTTTGGATCCATCGTCTATTAGCATTTTGAGGGGACCCCTCTTCTTCGCTATAAAGCTTTCAATTATTTTCTTCTTCTTCTTCTTCTTCGATCTTGTTCTTTATTTCTTCATTATCTTATAATGGACATTGTTGTTCATCTAGGCTGGGTGCTTATGGGTAGACACATGTTGTAGCATCATTGGGTCTCCATCATGTCATCACCACACATTACACATCACTTTCCATAATTCACTTAGTTAAGCCTAGAGATTAAAAAAATCATCCAGTCCAAATATTTTTAGTAGTTTAAAAGAAACTTGATAAAATACTTTGATTGCAATATTATAAATGTAAATTTTGTAATAAACAATCGAGAGCTAAAATTATTTTTTTATCGTAAAAGAATTTCATAAATTAGAAAAGAAAGTAAATACTAGTACGGTTCTTCCAAACCCACATAACAACTATTAGAACCAACTTATCATACTTGCAATTTGTGTTTTTTCCTATTGTCTTTTTTGATGTTAACTTTTATTATTCGTTTTGTTGTCGTTAAGTGACATCAAAAGTCAATCCAATAAGAAATAGTCGAACTTTAGTTTGGATCCTTTTCACTGAATCATGATATGCACGCATCTTGTTGGATTTCAGTAAATGTTAAATCTTTTTCTTATTCATTAATACTTTTCGAAAATTTGTATATCACAAAACAATACATTTACTGGTCGTATGATCGTCTTTATATCTAATTTCGAACTTAAATTTACAAAGAAAATTACCTACAAACCTTAACAAATTTTTGCTTATTTCCATAAAACTTCATTGATTTAAATGAGAGAACATATATATAATTGTATGATTTATAACGAAGAAGAAGAAGAGAAGTGTGTTTTCAATATATCCGGAAGCAAGATCATGTGGGTTTTGCTTTCCTTTTGAAAGTGATTGACTCATGGACCCCTCTCTTTCACATTTTGGTGTTTGGTGAACTTCTTTTCACTTCCTTAATTTTGAGCTAATAGAGCATGTAAAAGGTGATTTGAAAAAAAAAACAAACATTGGATTAAGTTAGAATTAGCAAGTTTTCCAACACCATTTAGACAAGACTTGAACTATTTGAGTTCAATTAAACTAAACAAATCTTTTTGAAGAACTAACTTTAATAATTGATGGAGATATAAACAAATTAAAAGTGACATGCAATATTTTGATTGATTTGTTCTGTCTGTAAATTTTGCATCAATTAATACAAATGATGTTAGTATTTGTAACGGTTCTAACAATTATGCTCAATAAATGTATCATTCGTTTTTAATTGATGTTAGAATTGGATCACTTGTAAACATTGATGGTTGCTCAAAAAAAAAAAAACTTTATGCAAAAATTAGTTAAATTTTTTTAGTAAATTTTATCAATTAAAAGAGTATTAATTATATATGATGTTATGTAAATACGTTAACAAAGTCTTACATGCTATTTATTATTTAATTAAAATAGATATGTTAAAATAATTACTTGGTGTCGATGAGATTTTTTATTCATCTGATTAACCCCTTTATAAACTTAATTTAAAATTATGTATTATTCATGTATATTAAGATTTTGTTTAACATGCATTATTGTGTAAAATCACATGTAAGTGTAATATTTTGCAGGTTTATAAATTAGTTTAAACAAAAAACCAAAAAAGTTAGCTTATTTTTAAGAAAGATATATAGGTATATATTTCAAATTAATTTTATAGTTTTGACATCTTTAAAACAAATACTATTGAACTTTATAGTAGTAGAGGAAACTATCATATTTTTATATTTAGTGAAATGTAGGCTACAAATAGATGTCACGTAGATGAATGATTGGAAAAATTGTGTTGAACAAAAAACGCTGAATATTATTCAACTCAATCCTATACAAAATATTATTCATCTACGTGACATCCATTTGCAACTAAAGATTCACTCTCTCTTCGTTCTCTTCTCCCTTTACGCTCCATTTTTTTCTCCTTTTGTGCTCTATGTGACCTCTAAAACCCCAAAGAGTACACGATCCAATTTTTCTCATCAAAATGATGATTTCAAAATTTAATATTTTCTTCTTCTTTTTCTTATTCTTCTTCTATATGTATGAGCATTCCATAACTCATAACTCATACATTAATCCTTTTTTTAATCAAAGCGCAAAATGAAAAATCTTGTTCAAGAAATGATCAAAGCTGTTAAGGCTGTTGTTAAGTGCGGATCTTTCCCAACCAAGAGGAAGATCCCATTCACGAGCCATGCTGTTGCATCTGCGGCGAGGAAGGTGAATGTTACGTTGGAGAATCTTAAAGAAGAGAAGTGGAGCTCGAAGCTGACGAAGGATATGACAAGAAGGTTGCAACGGTGTTTCATTATTTGAAGAAGAAATATGGAGCCATTAGGAAATCTGTGACGACAATCTCATTCAATAGCAAGTACATACAGAAGAAGAAGGGTGGAAAGAATGAAAAGGTGGAGGTGAATCATTTCACAGACCCAATTCACTAGAATGTGCATGATTGTGACAACAATCAACCTTGAAGAATGAAGAAGAAGAAGAAGAAGCAGCGGCAGGAAGATTTATAAGATTAGATTCGATTATGTATGTGTGTTTTTATTTAAGACTCTTTGTCTCGATTATGTAATGTTATATGTAGGAGTGTCAAAATGAGTAACCCAACTCAACTCAACTCATTCTTTCAAATGAGTTTATGGGTTTCCCAACTCATTTAAATAATAATTTAATTAATAATTAATATAAAATAATAATCAATAATTTTCATCAAGATTATCATCAAAATTGAGAAATTTATGAAATCACAATTTTTGATTGGAAAATTATAGTTTTGCGTTTTTTATGGCAAAACTACGAATTTACATTTTGGAAGGAATACATGTTTTGGCGGAAAAATGCGGATTAACATTTATGGCGGAAAACTCTACCATCCGTCCACCATTGAATTCTATTTCTAAAAATCACATAAGTCCTTCACTGAGGTTTCTCTACAAGAGTTTCCACACACTCTAGTTGTCATGGTTATTGTGTTTAAGTCCTTTTGGATGCCAAAATACTCTCAAGTCTCAAGTGAAAAACATCAATTCCAAATATGAAGTATTGAAGTGTTTTCCGTTAATCCTTGTTTTTAACGAACCTTCATTTCCATCTACGCAATAACACTTTTCAAAACTAAGCAACGAAAAAAGAATTTACCCCCAACGAAAAAATAAAAATAAAAAAACTCCGTTGCCGGGACTCGAACCCGGGTCTCTCGGGTGAGAGCCGAGTATCCTGACCAGCTAGACTACAACGGATAGTTGACACACCGTTACATCTAATATTATATAACAAAACAATGAAAGAGCAAGTTTGCGTCACAAGTCATTCTCGGGTCTATGCTAAAAAAAACAAAAATGGGTAAAATATAATACAGGGATAAATTTCTTGAGATTCCTGACAGATTTCTATGATCTAGGTATTATAACACAGTTTCAAACACACGCATTGTTAAATAAAGGATAGAAGATTCGGTTCCGTCATGGAGATCGGTAACGATCGACGAACGAGAAAGCAGAAGAACAGAAGCTATCTGTTCTGGTGTGATTTGTTCACATGTAGCTATCTCCATACCCAATCTTCTTCATTAAGGTTTATGTCGTGGCTCTTCTTATTTATAAAAACTTTTTTTTTTTGCCTTGCGTTTTACTCTTCCCATTAAAAAAGAATTCAGAGATTCCTCAACAACTATGTTAGCTTCACTTAGAATTAATTTGTTCTGTCGGGATTCCTCCACACTTTTTTCACCAATTGTCATATTTTATTGTTGAATATTTTGGTTCCATCAATCTCTTAATTGCTTGCCATACATCGAGAGAGTTCTTGATTCATTTTGCATTTCCTAAATAGTTTATGAGCTGAGAGAAGAGACAGATCATTAATGGGGAAACAGGGATCACCGAGAAGTCCTCGACCTGAAACCATAGATAAAGAAGAGAAATTTGGGAGGAGAAGTTTGGATTCTTTATCTGGTAATGATCTCTTACTCGGTAGAAGAATATATGCAAGTGAAGTTTCCAAGGCTCAAGGATCTAAGCATGATCAAAGCAGTGGTAGTAGCAACAAATTTTGGAAGAAGCAACATTCATGGCTTCGTAGGAACTTTAAGTCGATAGTTTTGATGATCTCAGTCACCGGTTTCATTTTCTGTATGGATTCCATTATGGTTTCGATCTTTCATTCCGATAGTAGAGCCGTGGTGCAAGACATTTCAAGGTTGAGCAATATGACTTTGCATAAGGTTTGAGAATAAATATATCTTCTTTATACATCCTCCATTGTTATTGCTTCTTAATTTTTGTTTATGTCAATTAAGAATGGAGCAGTAGATGCTTCACCAGTTCAAATGTATAGCCGTCTTCTAAACTTAGCTTCGGATTCTCTTGCAAAGGTTAGTGAAAATGTAAGAAATTATATTTGTTATTTGTTTGAATCATTAATAATCTTCTTCTCCATTTGTATTACAAGAATGAATTCAAACCCGATACACCAAACTTCCGGGAGGAAAGATCTTCAAAGTCATCACAGTGGAAGCCTTGTGCAGATAATAACAAAGCAGCTGTGGCATTAGAGAGGTCTAGAGAATTAAGCAATGGTTACATCATGGTTAGTGCAAATGGAGGCCTTAATCAACAGCGCGTGGCTGTAAGTATATACCAAAGTAATCATTATATATTTGATTCATCAAGAAAGTATATATAGTGAATGTTAGTTTCTTGCAGATCTGTAACGCTGTTGCGGTTGCTGCTCTGCTCAACGCGACTCTAGTTCTTCCTCGGTTTCTTTACAGCAATGTATGGAAAGATCCTAGGTATTTTAAACTCCTCAAGACTTTCAAAATTTATTATAAAAAAAATTTGTTTGTTGATTTTGCGAAAGTGCGTAAATGGCAGCCAATTTGGTGATATATACCAAGAGGATCATTTTATCGAGTATCTGAAAGATGAGGTGAATATAGTGAAGAATCTTCCTCAACATCTAAAATCTACTGATAACAAGAATCTCAGCTTGGTGTGTTTTTGAACTCCCTTTTTTCCTTGTCCGGTCTAATTTATTGGAGATGCAAAATTCATAATGTTTGTTTTTCTACATAGGTTACTGATACGGAGCTTGTAAAAGAGGCAACACCAGTCGATTACATCGAACATGTTCTTCCTTTGTTAAAGAAGTATGGAATGGTTCATCTTTTCGGATACGGGAATCGCCTCGGGTTTGATCCATTGCCTTTTGACGTTCAGGTAAAATGAGAATGCATAATTAGAGTACTCACTTGGTTTCTTAGAAATAATATGGTTTTTTCTTTTGCTTCATTTAAAGAGATTACGATGTAAATGCAACTTTCACGCGCTGAAATTCGCGCCCAAGATTCAAGAAGCGGGATCTCTGTTGGTGAAACGGATAAGAAGATTCAAAACATCGCGTAGCAGATTGGAAGAAGCATTACTTGGTGAATCCATGGTGAAAAGTACTGTTAAAGGAGAAGAAGAACCGTTGAAGTATCTTGCTTTGCATCTAAGGTTTGAAGAAGACATGGTTGCTTATTCTCTATGCGATTTTGGAGGAGGAGAAGCCGAGCGCAAAGAGCTTCAAGCTTACCGTGAAGATCATTTCCCTCTTCTACTCAAACGTTTGAAGAAATCAAAGTACAACGATAGATGAAACAACTCTACTTTTGCCCTCTTCAATGTTCTTTAAAGCTAATCAGATCTTGTTTCTTATTTTTCAGGCCAGTGTCCCCAGAAGAGTTAAGAAAAACGGGCAAGTGTCCACTAACACCAGAGGAAGCAACTCTGGTTCTTGCTGGTCTTGGATTCAAGAGAAAAACATATATTTACTTAGCTGGATCTCAAATCTATGGAGGCTCTTCTCGTATGCTTCCTTTAACAAGACTGTACCCGAATATCGCGACCAAAGAAACTCTCCTTACACCTCAAGAACTTGCGCCATTCAAGAACTTCTCTTCTCAGGTAAAAAGATATAAACAATCTTAAACTTACTTTTTCCCGAGTTACTCTGTTCTTGCTCAAACTTCATTTCGATGTTTTCGGACGCTGTTTTGCAGCTAGCTGCACTAGATTTCATAGCTTGTATAGCATCAGATGTCTTTGCAATGACTGATTCTGGGAGTCAACTATCATCCTTAGTGTCTGGATTTAGAAACTACTACGGAAACGGTCAGGCACCAACATTGAGACCTAACAAGAAGAGGCTTGCAGCAATCTTATCAGACAGTGAAACAATAAAGTGGAAGATTTTTGAAGATCGTGTGAGAAAAATGGTAGAGGAAGGCCAAAAGCTTCGTACTAGGCCTTATGGACGCAGCATTTATAGACAACCGAGATGTCCTGAGTGTATGTGTAAATTTTGATCCTTGAAAGTAAAACAATAGTGTCTGGTCTGAAATTTTTGATTACCCGTTAGTACAAAAAAAGAATGAAGGTACTGTATATCATTGATTTTAAGTTTGTACTCGTTATGAAACATTGAACTAGAACCTCTTTAGAAACTCTTGCTACATGAATCACAACATAGAAAAGCTTCGTTCTGGTTATGTCTCTCAACTTCTTCTCTCCAATTTCCTCTCGGAAGATCTTCTTCCTTCCACCTCTCGTCTCCGTTGTTGCCTGTATGGTTAATGAAATGATTATCCGATTTATCTAACTGAGGAATAGCTCAAGATTGTATTAGTTTACAAATCAAACAACAGACAATATAACTTACGCAAAAGCTGAGTATCCAGAACCAGCACTTGTAGCAGATACAAGAGCTGCATTAGACCGGATTGAGGATATAGAATCCTGAGTTCCAGCTGCTAGAGGAGGATTCTTTACGTCCCCATCAACCTGATTTAACCATAAACACATAAAATGAAATAAGCGAAGAACTAAGTATGCCAAAATCATCATATAGTCACATTCTAGATATTTAAATCTGATAACAAACCTTATCCCATTTGGATTTCTTGTTCGGTCTACCATCACGAGCAGCAATTTCGGTTGGTATGGAAGGCAATCCACTAGTAGCTAAAGCTGGAATACCTGAAAAAAAATTCATCATATTTTGCAGAGATGTAGCTGAGATAAATAACTAACCAATCAGACACCTAGTCATTTTCACACACCTGGAATGGGGATGTTAGGCTTTTGAGCAGCGAAAACCGCCCCAGGTTGAGTACCAGCAGAAACAAAGTCAAGCTTCTGGTTCTTCTTGCTTTCTTGTTCCTTCCTTTCCCTCTCATTCTTCATGTCGATTTCTGTAATTAACACATAAACAAGGATCATTACAAATCATGAAATATGGAGAACGCAGAATATAGTAATAATAGTGACCAGCATCAATAATTTACTAAAGTAATAATGAGTGCATGATACTGAACAGAGTATCAAAATTATAAGCAAAAGATATCAAAGATGCTTCTTACTGAGACAAGAGTAAACAAGAAAAGAGAAGAAAAAAACGAAGAAGCTACAAAAAGGTGGAGTTACCTATTGCATCACAGAAGTCACTTGGGTCATATCCACTGGGATCAAATACATCTTTACTGAAACACGAACCAATCTGGTCAATGTCTTGGTAAGATACAGCATGCAATAGGAAGTCAGGATTCCTGTATTCCTTCCTATTCCTCACTTCTGAATTGAAACTCTTCCCCATCTTTTTCAAGCTCAGAAACTTATCTATTTTCCTCTACAAACACAACAAAAAAAAATACATATCAGACCAACTTGTAACTGAATCACAAACTAATCAGCTTAGAAGACTGCTATTTCCAACCATACGTACCAAGAGACCCCACACAACACACCAATGAGTTCTTGCCTACCTAATGTTTCAAAATAACATTGAAGCATCATCAGGAAACTTACTTGCAGCTCCTCAGAGCAATGAGTAATCAGCTTAGAATCACAAACTAATCAGTTTAGAAGACTGCTATTTCCAAACAACACACCAATGAGTTCTTGCCTACCTAAACTTTTAAAATTAGAACATTGAAGCATCATCAGGAAACTTACTTGCAGCTCCTCAGAGCACCTCTCTCTCGGTCTTGGCGGAAGAAACTGATCCAATAACGTATCACTACTTTCCCCTGAAGCATCATCACCTCTCTCACCATCCGCAACTCCAGACTCACCAATCATTCGATTACTCCAATCAGGTCTCGATGATTCATCGTTATCAAGTGAACGAGGAGTCCCATGAGCACTAGAAGAAGCTCCAACACCATCTAATAGCCTCGGCGTTCTAGAATCTTCTCCTCCTCTTCCTTTCTCTTCTTCATCCATATAATTCGCTTCTTCTACCTGATCTTCTTCAATTATTTTTTCACTCTCTTCCTGATTTCTCTGCTTCTCATCCTCTTCTTCCTCTTCCTCGGCGTCTTCCATCTCTTCGTCATCTTCATCACTGTAAACGGAAAGCAAAGCGATTCCTTCAGACTTCTTCGGAGCCATAAGAAACTGTTGAGCTCAAATTCGAGACTAAGACTTTCGGATTTCGAATCCGATTGCAAGAACAAATTCAAATTTGGGGGAAGAAGAGAACTTTTAGGGTTCTTCAAAAATGGTTTGATTCTGAATCGAATTGCAACCCGAACTTGGATCCACCGAATCAGAACCCAGTTGGGATGTTATATTTTTAAAACGACGTAGTTATAAATTGGATCGTTTATCTATTACTAAAGGCCCAATAACTAAAATTATTGTGCAATGAGTCCAAAACAATGCGAGATTGCTATATGATATTGCTTTTAATTTTTGGATATTTTTTTTAATCTTCAAATGTAAGACAAACTCCTAAAACTAGATGATAAAACAGGAAAAAAATTGTTATTTGTTTACAATTTAATGTCTTTACATTCTAAAGTTTTTAAAAAAATATAATAGTAATTTGAAGAAATATGTTAAATTTTGTTTGTTTCATTGCAATTGGTTGCAACTTAATTCATACTACCTTGCATTTGTCTAGTTCTTAAGCAAAATTGCCCTGAATTGTAATTATTATTTATACAATTTTTTTCTAGTTTTTAAGTTGTGAGTCAATAATATAATAGACCTAAGACTAGCAAAGAAAATATGAACAGTAGCTTCTATGAAAAGTTACAAGTTAAATTAATTAAAAGCCTTATTTTGAATAAATTTAATTTCAAAGTATAATATATACTCAGTAATTACGTAGTCATACCTAGAAAACTATTTCTTCTTTTCTTATAGATTGTAAAGAGTCGTTTGAAGTTAGTAGTGACTTTCGCTTATGTGTTTCTTCCTTGTGCTTATGGATAGGGTTAAATAAATAGCACTTCCTTGAGATAATCAAATGATAGCAACCCATATAATAAGCTATTCAACAAGACTTAGTTTTACTTTTACTCGATAACTATTTGTTTTGTTAGTCCAAATCACAAGTCGATTTCAAACATGTATATTCTTTTGTTGATATTACATCTTTTTTCTTAGTCATTTTTATATAACATCAACATCTACATGCACCAATTAATATGTTGGTTATAAGAAAAAGGTAGTTTTAATTTGGTGGCAAATTGTCGATAGTTATTTATATCAGTTACTAGGGTAGTGTTTACTAGATGATTTTCAAATAGTGTACATTTCATTAAAACTAAACTAATGTGAATATATATATGATGTTATTAGTGATTTGGATTTTAGTGTAGAAAAGAATATTCCATTTAGAAAACATGATAAAAAGAATTATATATAGAAGGTAGAAAACCAAATTTGGATATAACTTTGGAAATAATATTATAGAAAGAACTGGAATTATTGTAAGGAAAAATGAACTCGGATTTGGTCGGCGATGTGAAGTCCACGAACTCACGTAAGCACCAACGCAGCAACACCTGGTTCCCACAAATACCATTCGTTACATTTCTGATTCATATAGGTTGTCGTCACAAGAAAAGAGTTATAAATATTATTTAAAAGTGATGACAAAAGAAATAAAATTTAACTCAGTAAAGCGTGACCGTGTCATACGATGGCAACTTCTTATGAATACCTATCTATGATCTGCTGATCGATCAGGTTCCTTTTGCTACTGATAAGTTCTGTCTATTATCTGGCACTGAATAAACTGCTGGAGGTAGAAATATCATAGCGAAAATCACAAAACCCATTGTTCATTGCAAATTGTACTGTGATAACGAAGACGACACCATCATAAGTTTCAATATCTTTATTTTATTTTCTACAGTTTTAAATATTCAAACATTAGAAATAAATTTAATTTTCTCACTGAATAAATATACTACTAAAATTATATTCAAAATAAAACCATTTTTATTTTAAAGTTGTTGTCTTGGTGTATACTGTATAGGTAATAGGCATATAGCGTGTTTAGGTAACATTTATATTTCTCTATAATGATAAAAATTAATTAGAACACGTGTAAATATGCTGGCAAAACAAAAAACGGATTTATGATAATTTCGAAGTCAAATGATATATTAAATTTTCCAATAAAGACTATTAGACCATTTCAATGTAATAATTTAAACCAAAACCGTTATAAAACAAGACAAAATTAGGTAAGGCCAAACATCAACAACCGGCCAAAACAACCAAACCCTATTTTATTTTCGTTCTGTTTTCTTTTGGCTTTTTGGTCGTTTTCACGTTTGCCCAACCAACCAAACAAGGAGACTCAAACGGAAGAAACAAACAAACCAACCAAAACCCCCCGAATACAAAACCCAAACCAATCAGAAGCTCTTTCTTTGGACACGGATGGCTCAAGCCTTGGCTCAACCACCACTGGTGGTCACCACCGTCGTCCCAGACCCGCCGCCGCCGCCACCACCACCGCACCCAAAGCCGTATGCTCTACGATACATGGCGGATCTTCTTGGCCGGATTGGTATAATGGATACAGACAAAGATGGTAACATCAGCCCACAGAGTCCGAGGAGTCCTAGGAGCCCAAGAAACAACATTCTCATGGGGAAGTACGAGCTTGGGAAGCTTCTCGGCCACGGAACCTTTGCAAAGGTTTATTTAGCTCAAAACATCAAATCTGGAGATAAAGTCGCCATTAAAGTCATCGACAAGGAGAAGATTATGAAGAGTGGTTTGGTTGCTCACATCAAACGGGAAATCTCTATCCTCCGCCGTGTCCGTCACCCTTACATCGTTCATCTATTCGAGGTTATGGCGACGAAGTCCAAGATTTACTTTGTGATGGAGTACGTTGGAGGCGGCGAGTTGTTCAACACGGTTGCTAAAGGTCGATTGCCCGAGGAAACTGCTCGGAGATATTTCCAGCAGCTGATCTCCTCTGTTTCGTTCTGCCATGGCCGCGGTGTTTACCACCGTGACCTTAAACCAGAGAATCTGCTTTTAGACAACAAAGGGAACCTTAAAGTATCTGACTTTGGTCTCAGCGCGGTGGCAGAGCAGCTTCGTCAAGACGGGCTCTGCCACACGTTTTGCGGGACTCCAGCGTATATTGCACCCGAGGTTTTGACTAGAAAAGGGTACGATGCAGCGAAAGCCGATGTTTGGTCATGTGGAGTGATCTTATTCGTGTTGATGGCTGGTCACATTCCGTTCTACGACAAGAACATAATGGTTATGTACAAGAAGATTTACAAAGGGGAATTTAGGTGTCCTCGTTGGTTTTCATCGGATCTTGTTCGGTTATTGACTCGGCTTCTTGATACGAATCCGGATACTCGGATTACAATACCCGAGATCATGAAGAACAGATGGTTCAAGAAAGGATTCAAACATGTTAAATTCTACATCGAAGATGATAAACTGTGTAGGGAAGATGAAGATGAGGAGGAAGAGGCATCATCATCAGGCCGCTCTTCGACAGTTTCAGAGAGCGATGCAGAGTTCGATGTAAAACGGATGGGAATAGGTTCAATGCCAAGACCCTCGAGCTTAAACGCGTTTGACATTATATCTTTCTCTTCAGGGTTTGATCTGTCTGGTTTGTTTGAGGAAGAAGGAGGAGAAGGGACGAGGTTTGTGTCAGGTGCTCCTGTTTCAAAGATCATATCGAAGCTGGAAGAGATTGCGAAAATCGTGAGCTTTACTGTGAGGAAGAAAGAATGGAGTTTGAGATTAGAAGGTTGTAGAGAAGGAGCAAAAGGACCGTTGACAATTGCGGCTGAGATATTTGAGCTGACTCCATCTCTAGTGGTGGTGGAGGTGAAGAAGAAAGGAGGAGACAGAGAAGAGTATGAAGAGTTTTGCAACAAGGAACTCAGACCAGAGCTGGAGAAACTAATCCATGAAGAAGTTGTAGTAGAAGAAGCATTGTATTTGCCATCTGATACTGAATAGTATAAAACAAGGAAGGCTGATAACAAGAATATACAAGAAACAAGATTGTGTTACATTCTTTTGTTACTATTGATTATTTATTCGTTATTCTTGTTCTATGTTAATGTTGATGTTGGTGTAAAACTGAGAGATTTCGGAGATCTTCACGATTTGTTGTGATCTCCGAAATCTCCCAGTGTGTGTTTATGTATATAAGTGGTATTGTAATGTGAGTGATAGGAAGATGAGGGAAGAAAATAAGCAAAAGAGGGTGAGAGATCAGGCAATTTAGTCGATTTTTTCTGGTCACAGAGCCAGTTTTTTGGTGGATTGCTCATATATAGTTTGTATATATATGTAAAACAAGAGACGAGCTTAATGGAAATTCTTACTCTGCCTTCCTTTAGTTCACTGTTTTCTTCATCCTAAGTCTTACTAGTATTTGCCTCATTAATTAGAGTTAATATTGAAGCTGCACATGTAAATGAGGTTCATAAAACAAGCACATATTTTCTTTTCACCAGTGGATGAAATGACTACCAAATAACTAATGATTGAGCTGAAACGTAGGTATAAACCTGATGATCTCGGGGAGGTCAGAACTCGAGAAGCATCAAGGTCTCAAGTTTTGGATTGATGAGATGTATGAGCAACCAGTTCCTGCACAAAATTGAAGTAAGTAAATACCAAAGATGGCTAGCTGATTCTTGCTTAAAGCACTGTATATGTGAAAATGAGAGATGCTTACTTCGGAATATCGGATATGATCTCTGTGCATGTAGGAAGTCTTAACAATAGTTTCCCACTTGGTACCATTTCTGTAGTTTTCTGTAAGATCCTGCTTTTGGGGGTTGAATGGATGATATCTACGTGAAGTGATCTGAGAAGTTACTGAAGGCAGATTATGACAAAGCCAAGATTCAGAAGGCCTTTTGGGAGAAGGTGGTGCAAGAGGAGACCGATCAAAACCACTACTGATCTCTACTAACTCATTTCCCTTCACCATTTCACTACTTCTAATACTTATATTTTCAAAAGCTTCAAGTTCAGGATTGGCATCTGGTTTCCTTCCTGTCATATCTGCTTCCTCTGGAAAGATCATGAGATTTGAGTTATGCTGATCATTGGTCATGTGATCATTCTCGGTGTCGACATAAACTGTCTTCTCCAAGATTGAACCATTGCTTTTTGGGTAGAGTAACTCCTGAGACGTCCTGCTTATGTTTCTAGTATGATTGCTCAACCTGTTAGCTCTCAGGTTCTCGGTTTCCCTACGAGTCTCAGGGAAACCCGCATGGTGTAAAGGAGAACCGTTACCTGTACTGCGAAATGGTGACATACAGCGAGAGTGTCTGTAAGGAGATGAAGACCTCTTCGCAGCAGAAATCAAGTTTGATTCAGAGTTGAACTTCTTCCCATTGCTTGGATGAACTGGTGAATGAACTTTACCACTCAACTTGTGCTTAGAAACTGAATCAAGAGCTAGCTGGAAAATGTACAAGAGCTACTAGTCAGTGAGTGTCTAATCATATTTATAAGGGACTAATAGGAGTCTAAAGGTGGAACCTTTTTAACAGATTGGAATCGATATTTGAGTTGAGCAACCTTGCTTGACTTCACTTGATCATGACTTGGTGATGTTATTGGAGAGTTGTGTTTAGCTTTAAAACCAGGCACTGTGTTCAGCATGCCGAGAGAGTCTTTAAAGCACAATTGTGGCAACATTCCACAACCTCTCTTTGAAAGATAGGCGTACTCAGAAACTTCATCATCTTCCTCACCCACCTTGCTTTCTTCATCATCAATGTCTTGGTGGTAATAGTAAGATGGGACTATAGACACATCATATCTATTAGGAGTTTGCTGCTTCTCCCCCGGTACTAACTCTCTTATCTGTATCGTTGGTTCAGCCATAAAAGTGGATGGTTTTCGATTCGAAGCATAATGAGACTGCTCCACAGTCATAGCTTTGGCAGCTGGTAAAAAACGACTCATCATGAAATCCCGAGATTGAGCATCCAGTGGTTTCTTGGTCTCAACGCCACCATATTCACTCACACCACTAATGCTATTGTTAAAAGAAAACGAGTCCTTTGGAGAGAGAGTGTCAAGAGCATCAGAAAACACATCATCTTCATCATCATCTGATTCTTCAACTTGTTTACCCTTTGAACTCTGCAATCTTGTCATGTTTGCATCAACGGCTTTACCCGGTGGAAGACATGGTGTAAAAACTTGTTCTTCTTCTTTCATCAAAACACAAACTTGGGGTTTGAAATCATTGCCCTTTAATCTTCCAGGAGCTTGTTCCCAAGTGAAAGGAACAGAGGCAGGTTCAGTAACCTCATCATCTAAACCCATCATATATGGAACAAGAACTGGAACAGAAGGACATTCACTTGTCTTAGAGTCATAATCAGTGAAGTTATTACTCTTGTTTCTACGCACAGAGACTCCTGCTGTCTTCTGCATCCGTCTTGTTGAAAGAAGAGGTACGCTGAAGTTCAGTTTCCTCTCCTCCATAGTAAGAGAGCTAGCTAGTTTAGTTCTTAGGATATGGCTCACAGACCAATGAAACCATATATGGATATATATTGAAGTTCTCTAGAACAGATCTGAAACAAAACAAAACAACAGATTTTTCAGTAATCTTGAATATTATCCATATAAAAACCATATAATAATCATATAGTAGATGATCTCTTTCTCTATGTATAAAGGATTATTATCTGAATTCTGAAGTAAGTAGGTAGATACAGACAAAAAGAAAAGATCTCTCTGTGAACTTTTTTACTACTAGAAACTTCAATTTTAATAATAATATTTAACGCAACACCAACACCGCTTAAAAGTTATGAAATCTAGTGACGGTGTCAAAATTTTCAGACCCGTGACATCAATCATTACAAGGATTTGCGCAATTGAGTACCAGAAACCCCACATATAGAAGACTGTGACGATGTCATAATCGTTATAACTAAGTAGAGTAGAGAATAATGATAACAAATCTCAAGAAATGAAGAACTAAGTGCAAGATTTAGATGCAGAACTGAGGATAATGTACGGAGAAAGTAACGCTCACGAAAAATTCTAATCGATAGTCAACTAAAATAACCTCGTCGACATGCTTAATTCATTCTACAGTAGAAATTTCAAGAAAAAAAATAAGCGAAACTAGGAGAGTCGTTTTAGAGCTACAAGGATTGAGATCAGTACGTTACCGGAAAGTGAAGCCACAAATCGGAAAGTGCGAAATTGAACCGTTGGAGCCGCTTGAAACTTGGAAAAGGCTTGAGAGTTAAGGAGGAGACTAAAAAAGACTTGAGTAAACGTAACAGAGAGAGAAGCTAAGCGTTTTTGGAGGATGTGCCGTGAAGATGACGGAGACGAAGATGGGACTTGGAGAAGAAAAAGGTAAGCTGAAAGTAGTCACGAGCTGATTGGTACATTTGGACTCTTCTTCCTCTTTACTTGTATTTACGCTTTCTCTCATTTATTTTCTCTTCTATTGGTCAATGATCAACATGAATAGTGTATTTGACAACATTTAACCGAAGTACCGAACCAAACCAAATTCGGTTGTAAAATCAAACAAATATTGGACGTGATTACTGATTAGTATAATCTTGTACCACTCACAAAATTGATAGCAAAAACGATGCAAAGAGCAATATTCTTATTATTTGTTTTGGTGTTGCGCTCTCTATTCGTTATTTATTTATTTTGTACTGCTTTTAACTACAGTTTTGTTCGTTCGTCACCGATTGATCGTTTACAATTACAAAAGAATATACACAGTTGATTTTTTGGTGGCATATCTAGAATCCATAGATCTATGCGTTACTTATAAAGTTTATATAAGCTGACCACGACTGAGTATGGTAGCGTGATTGTTAAATAACTAAACAATTATGAGATACCTTTTCACTTTTCACTTGCATTTTTGTGGAATATCATCATTTTAGGTGTGGGCCGATTAGAGAATGACAACATTTTGATAGGGGAAAGCAAAAAAAATTGGCGCAACCAACTCAATCTATCATTTTCAAACCTTTTATTTTATAATAACTCCAGAATGGATAAATAAATACACACAAATACCAACTTAGCTCACATATTATTTCAATCAATAATTATGCTGTTATTATACCAGGAGTTTTCTTTGTCTTCATATCTTCTGAAAGTTTGGATTTTGTTTACACTGAAGTTATGTTATAAGTATGACATACTAAAGTATGCTTACATACATAATGCAAAATATGTATATAATTTTTCTTTTATGATATATAAAAATATTTAATTCATATAAACAGAACCATAATTATCATCTTTACAAAAAACTCACCTAACCAGTGAATATTCCATTATACAAAAGAGAGATTAGTAAATTCAATTTGTTTTTGTGTGTTTACTAATTAAAAGGGATTAAACGGTTGGCTAACGAACACTCTTGTCAGCAGGCTGCTTTCCAACACCGTTGCGGGGTTGCCCTCATAAACGTATTTGCATGCTAACAGTGCCAAATGCCAATTATTGTTTTTTAATTTTTGACCAACTATTGATTTCATTTATTTATTACTAATTGTTAAAAATCAAAATAAAATTAGTTAGGCAACACTAGACTTACAAATTCTTTGGAAATGCTTGTCGGTGGCTTGTGAGGAAGAGTTGTGTTGCTATTATGGAGTCCTTTTACATGTTCTCTCATTAGCTTATCTTTTAGGAGCTTTTCCTCCTTATGTTTGTTTGCCCTTTAATTTGGGTCTTAGTCTTTGGAGGTTTCTATGTACCCATCAATGTTGTCTCCGAAAAGATCTTGTTCTTGTCTGTTTTGTATATCTCTACCGCAGCTAATGAATGAAATCTTTAGACGGAAAAAAATAACACTAGACAAGATGAAATTAGGTTGATGAAATTTAGTTTCTAGAAATTTAGTAACAATTTTTTCTTCTCTCTTTTTTCCTCACTTAACCCTCTAACATAATCAATTAATCATGTATGTTGGTAATTTGTTTTACACGCTATATCTTATAGAATATCGTCGATAAAATTATGTACGACATGTTTTAACTTATAACATCTTCATGAGAGGAGGACCAGGAGGTAAGTCTTGACTCTTGATTCTTGCGAAAATAAAGAACAAAATGTTGGGTGATTGTTATTTTTTCGGGATAATGATGAATATTAGATAAGTCACGCTTACATCGACAAAAATTATATGGATGGACTACATTTGTGGTTAGTTGTTTATAAATCAATTTACCGAACATGAAACTATATTTTTACATGGTGTTGTAATAATGTTAACACGTTCGCATTACCCGGACGGAAAGGTGGTGTTGAACGGTGATGGTAATAAAAAGATTGTATTAGAGTGTATATACTTCGTTTAGTTATGGTTTAGTTTGGTTAGTAATTATGGTTTAGTTTATTTTGTATCTATATATATATTTTTGCAACACTTTTATGAAATAAATCTTCAAGTTGGGATTTATTTACAACCCAATGCCATTGGCATTTAATATTTAACAATTTTATTTTCAAATCTAAATATAAACTAATTTTGTTACTAAAATTTAGGAAACTAAAATAAATATATCACAACAATTATTTAAATCTTTCCAAATCTAAACTAAAATATACTACTCACTAATATTCCTATTTAAGAGGATCAATTAGCATTAACGGTATATTATTATTGATATATATGAACTTTATAAAACATTAATAATATTTATCCTTATAAAAAAATATTAAAATATCATAAAACGAGTTATATAACGGGACGGATTTGGATTGATATAACACGAGTTAAATCTTTATTTATTATTTTATCATCACCAAATTTTTTATTTACAATATTATATAAAATTATATAACTTTAATACTAAATTTAAACCATAAAATTTAATATTATTATATATATGAATTAAACATTTTTCCTGTGGTGTACCACGGGTTAAATCCTAGTTTAAGCTTAATCATGTATCTCATTTACGTTTAATGAAGGTTTCACTATGGTTGATAGATTGTGTTGGTGTGTTGGTCAACAAATTCCAGCACAAAATAGTTGTGTTAGAGGAGAAAAGAGATTGATAAATATGTAGAGGACATGAAGATAAAGGGTGAGAGTGATATTTTGATCTTGAAAAAAATAATTATGGAGTAACTGATAAGTGATCATGGACAAAAATGAAATTAAGAGAATGATTTTCCATTCATTTAATTTGTTTAGATAACTTCATCTTCTTCTTTTTCTTCATTCTCTTAATTTCAACTTTGTCCATTATCATTCAATCCAATCACTCATCAATCAATTAGCCTTGACTAATTGTACAGACATAATAATTAAATCAGTAAAAGTCAAAAGCTATTATCATCAAGCAATGGAATCCCATCCCAGACTGCAATTAACAAATGGCAATTGAGAGTTTAACAGAATTTGACAACTTCTTTTTGTTTTTCTAATTGACAACTTTTTATTTGGTCAAATCCTATTGAACTATAATATACTATTATTATAGTTTATTGGTGCTAAGAATGTGAACCAAAGTGATTAGTTAGCAAGTAATAACCTTATTGCACACTATAATACTTTCTTATATTTCTTCTAGTATGGTTACGTTTTAGTGTTAAACTAAAAGAACTGACAAAAAGAAAAAAATTAGATATAGCCATTAGTTATAACTTATAGCTCATGATGTCACATATGTATCATGTGGCTTACATTTGTTCAATTATCCCAGAGATAGTGATTTGTTATCCATAAGCCATATCACTAACCTTTTTTATGGACAGATTCCAAGTCTTCAAAATAAAATTTCAACTACATGTATTACTCTACATAATAAGGTTGGAAGCTGATTTATGCAACGAAGCCATCTTTTTTATACTTCCTACGATCTTTAAATAAAAATGCTCAGAGGTACAGAGGACACAATCCAAGGTGAAATAAAAAAGTGAACCAAAAATTAACGAAATAGAAGTGTCTTAAAATTAAGCAGATAGAGATAGGGAACGAAGAAATAAGATCGTTGAACAGAAAAAACTTGAAACAATCTAGTTTTGCTCTTGGGCTTCTGCAGCCTCCTTCTCTTCATTAGCTGCAGCCATTAGTTCATCAAACTTCTCAGACTTGGCAAGCGTGATCTCAATCTACAAGTCACAGTGTCACCAATTTAGCAACCAACATAGCAATTTCCCAGAGAACAAAAATCATTAGACGGAAGCTAGAATTCCACAGCATAAGCAATTTATCAAATGATTCGAAAATATATACCTTAGCTTTCTGCACAGGACGACCCCTTGAATCATCCTTGATATCCACAGTCGATGTCATGATCTCTGCAGGAAAAAACAATATCCAAATAAGCAAAACTTAGTCACTGAATCTTTCAAATCTCTTGTGCTAACATTAACTCATTCAAGATTAAGAAGATCTTACTCTTTTCAACAGCAAAGCCATTGTTCTTCAATATCTCAGCGACCGTAACAACAGTGGCAATAGCTGCACAACGCACAAATCAATGTTTTATGAGAAACCAGAATAAACTCTTCCAATAAAGAAAGCTCGGATAAGATATTACAAAATCACAGAAGATAAAAGATTCTATGTCATAACAATAAAAGGAAACAGCTTTTCTGATAATAACTTTGAATTTAATGAACTCAGTTACATAGTTTAAAAACCATACATATTAGATTTGATATATAAACAAGATCATAAAGAATAAACATTACCCATTCCTAGTGCAGACAATTCGACATCAGTGTACTGCTGCATGTACCTCTGTTAACAAAACACCAAACATGGTCAATAACATAAACAGGTTTAATCAAATCTAAAGAGCAAAACAAAGTTCACAAATCTAAGGAACAAACATTGATAAAGAGTCACATAAACAACACAGAACCACCAGTAATAACTCATCAAAGTCAATAACAGATAAATTAACACTCATGAACAATCACAGACATTTCCAGACTTGGTACTCAAATAAGAACACTTCGAATCCATAGATTTCAATCTAAATACGAATTTATTAAGATTCGATTAAAAGGGTTTCGTTACCTTGGCGAGATTGACGTAGAAGAACAATGGTTTCTTAGTGTTGGAAACTTGAATCCGATTCTTCTTCTGGGTATCAACAGCCAAGTTCATGTTGTTAACTCCTTCCGTGATCTCTTCCATTGAATCTAACTCAGAAAAATTAAAACTTCTCCTCTCGAATTTAGATTTCTCTCTCACTTTTATCTCAGAAAACGAATGAAATTGAAGAGACAGAGAGACGACGATGAAGCTTGAACCAAACCCCCAAAAAACCCTAACTTGAAATGCCAAACGACATCGTTTTAACACAACCTACACAAATGGGCTAGGCTCCAGCCCAATAGGCCCAATTGGGGGGAAAATTAATTCTGCGATGAGCAAAATCGGCGTTATCCGATCAGATCGTTGAATTGAATCTTCGAGAAGACTCTTCTTTTGATTCAATCACTCACCGGAGAAGAAGAAGAAGCTATGCCGGTGTTCAAAGCTCCGTTCAATGGCTACTCTGTGAAATTCAGTCCATTCTACGAGTCACGCCTCGCCGTCGCTACAGCTCAGAACTTCGGAATTCTCGGAAACGGCCGAATCCATGTCCTCGAGCTCGCTCCTGGAGCTCCAGGCGTAACTGAATCCGTCTCGTACGATACAGCCGACGCTGTATACGACGTATGTTGGTCAGAATCTCATGACTCTGTGCTCATCGCCGCAATTGGTGACGGCTCAGTGAAGATTTACGACACAGCTCTTCCTCCTCCTTCTAATCCGATTAGATCATTCCAAGAGCACGCGCGTGAGGTTCAATCTGTGGATTACAATCCCACGCGGCGCGATTCGTTTCTCACTTCTTCGTGGGATGATACGGTTAAGCTTTGGGCTATGGATCGTCCGGCGAGTGTAAGGACTTTTAAGGAACATGCTTATTGCGTTTATCAAGCAGTTTGGAATCCTAAACATGGTGATGTGTTTGCTTCTGCTTCTGGAGATTGTACTTTAAGGATTTGGGATGTTAGAGAACCTGGATCAACTATGATCATCCCTGCTCATGATTTTGAGATTTTGTCTTGTGATTGGAATAAGTATGATGATTGTATTTTAGCTACTTCTTCAGTGGATAAGACAGTTAAGGTTTGGGATGTTAGGAGTTATAGAGTTCCTTTGGCTGTGCTTAATGGTCATGGATATGCGGTGAGGAAGGTGAAATTCTCGCCGCATAGGAGGAGTTTGATAGCTTCTTGCTCTTATGATATGAGTGTTTGTCTTTGGGACTATATGGTGGAAGATGCTTTGGTTGGTAGGTATGATCATCATACAGAGTTTGCTGTTGGGATCGATATGAGTGTTCTTGTTGAAGGTTTAATGGCGAGTACTGGTTGGGATGAGCTTGTTTATGTTTGGCAGCAAGGGATGGATCCTAGAGCCAGTTGATTCATAAGTAAGTTTGTGATTGCAAAACAGTTTCATCTTTATTTGTTGTGGAATTGGTTTGGTTTTTGTTAAAGGAATGTAGTTGGAATAAAGTTGGGATCTTGCTTAAGAAGAAATGTAAGTTACTGAGAGTTTCACATATGAACAAGGTTATCTTTCGAATTGTGATTGATGGTAATAGTAGATAGATTGCTTATGTTCTAGTGTATATGTTAACCTGTTACAATGAGACCTGATTAACATATATATTAGGACTAAGATATATGTTAATCTTCTATAATGTCCAAAGTAATGACATAATATATATAAAGTCAATTACTTTAGGGTAATGTACCTTTTATAGTATACTGTAGAATTCGAATTTTGTTCTTTTTCATAGTTGATTGACTTTATTGAGTGGCATAAATGTACATATTTATAACTTTCTAGAGCATATTGCAGTTTCGAGCTTTTGCATTTTATGCGTCTTCAGGTAGAAGCTTATTAAAATCACAAGAACATTCTTACGGATCTTCCATTTCAAGAATCACTTTCTACTTATTACTTTACTATTATACCACTCTCTTTTTTATCTTATTCCATAGTATTAAAGATTCTTTTATTTTCTTATGATTTTTTTTTTAATATAGTACTCCGATCCCAAACAAAAGATCTCAAAACACATTTTGTCAAGTCACAAGACTCACAACCGTCTCAACTTTTGGACTAAATTCAAATCAGACAAATAATTGGGTTAAACATATGAAAGGGCTTGACATTATATCATATAGTATTAAAGTGAACTATAATATTGCTTTATCCACGAGGTCAAGAACATACTATATGTAATAGACACACATTAGTATTGACTTTTTATGTTAAAACTAGAGATTAAATTTTGTGAATTTAAATGACACATGTACGATCTTTTACTTTTGTTGTGATGCACGCGGAAGATGTTGCGAAGGATTAGAAATTGTTAAAAGAGAAGAAGGTGGTAGACTGCTCTTCATTTAGGAATATTTCTGACCATAAAACTTGTGGCATGGAAGATTATTCCTAAGAAATTATACGAAGAAGAGATCATTGTCGGAATAAAACATCGGTCTTATTTACAATGCAGTAGCATTGTACCGTGGAATATGCTTCTTTCCAAGTTTATATAACATCAAATTTGCAAGTTACAATTGTGAACATGTGAGATGGATCAAAGGTGGAAATGCATTACAGGGTAAGATCTCTATTGGCAGGAAACCATTACTTAGATCTTTGCATCTCTTTATGCATTGCTTTTAATTAGTGAGTTATCTGCCAAAGGAGATTTGCCCTGTAATTCTTCTGCACCAACATATTAATATGATTAATCACAAAAGAATAAAACTAAACAGAATCTGAGGAATAACAAAGGATTCTTTGGCTCTTGATGACGATGTTCAAGTCCTAATTAAGGTATGTGAAAGCTGAAAACACTTTTTTTTTTTTTCTGAGTTTGGTTTAATTAAATTTTGTTTAGATGTTGAGGATTTAGATTGGTTCATATATAGTTTGGTTTAGTTCAATCCGGACCAAAATGATAACCAAATTCAATTAGTGATTTTAACAAAAAAAACTACAACTTAACATTGGTGTTGCTTCCACATATACACCTTTTTCTTTTTTTTTCTTTTTGGGTTTAACATACACATATACTTGTAAGTCCATGGTTAACATGAAGCTGATTATCAAATTTTGAAATACCATATACAACAAGAACGGTTAAAATGGAGGAGATATAGAAACAGACAAGGAAAAATCACACCAACGAAACACTTATCACTGGAAAAGATCAGGAGGTAAGGAACCATGCAGCAAAAAAAAATTAAAAAAATTTAAGGGTTTGTATTTTTGTGTATATATACTGTTTTCAATATAATCTCTTTATTTAAGATGCATTATTCAGTTTAACATAGTGTTTTCCTTAATTAGTCATATTGTATAATTAATCAAAAACATTTGATAAATATACTGAAAAATTAATAGTGATTAATTATTTTTTTCTCCATTTCCCAAAGATTTAACATTCTGATTTGAAATATTAGTCTTAACCTATTAGGGCATCTCCAACCATAACACCATTTTGGTATTGAAATAACACTATATTTAGTGTATAGTTTTTACAATAAAATTTGGTGAAGAAACTATTAACCCTCTATTCTTTCATCTGATAGTGGTTATTTAGTTGTTTATTTTACTTTTTAGACTGTCCTTTTAACTGAGAAAGATACGTGGATATAAATATGGTAAATTCTCTATGTATCTATTATCCGATCTCAAGTAATCCATTTTGTACCAGATCTAAAAGTTCACGGATATACATAAATGTGGATATCGAGAAACTTAAATGTATATACTTGGATATTTACATGTGGTGTATTACCAATATATATTTTTAATTTTCATTTAATTTGTTTTTTCGACACTTTGTACAAAACATACGTGTATTTTCGATTGATTCGGTTTTCGGGATATTAGGATATATATATTTCATATCATGATGACAAATATTCTGAGTTTATGGATTTATAAACACGAGTACTAAGTAAGTCAAGTTAAATTAGCATCGATTGTTTATTTGATGTACGAGTTCATATTATAATTTTTAATTTTTAATCATCACAAATGAAAATGAAAACGTAAACAGACCATTACTAATTTAAAAAAAAAGTAATTAGACTCCATTTATCTTGAATATATGTGATACTCATATTCTCCAACCAAATTCCATCAAAAATAAAATATTTATCTGATATTATGAAGGTTAAAGGAGTACAAAACAAATAGCAGATCGTACTAGATAAACTGTGATGACCTAAAAAGAAACAAATGTCGAGTGATGGGTTGAGACAAGACTGTCATCTTAATGTTAACATCTCCATGTTTTTTTGTTGTTTTGTATCCAAAAAAGTGCTTTAGTCTATTGGTCACCTCTTCAGCTTTCACATTACACCCAACGCTTATCATATCTCTATCTATTTGTCTACATTTCTTACCAAATGTCTCGTGATAGATCTTCGTCGTGTACTATCCATTTTTGGGGTTGATCATTTGTCTTTTCCTTTTTTTCTCTTTTGTCTAGGTCCATCCGTGAGCAATGTTTATGTGTATTTTTTTAAATTAGTATTTTACAAATGATTCTAACGAATAATTTTATTCGCCGGCCAGTTGTATATGTATTGTGATACGCCCTCAACCAAAATTTGTCAAACAATTATATCAAGAAATTTGGAAACAAAAATTTCATACAAAAAGCCAATGTAGCACTACATTATCCAAAAGGATAAATTTCATACATTTCTATATATATATATATATAAAAAAAACATATACGTAGTAGTGTGATCATTTATACGTTACGACTTACGATATTGCGTTTGCTAATAATAGGAAAGAAAAGGATAGAGAATAAAATAGAGGAAATGGTACTAACGAAGCATGTGAAACAAAGCAGCCTCATGCTTACAACTTAGTCTGCTTTCTTACGTACCTTTCGAAGCGAGACAAACGTAAGAAAACAACCCGTGACTCCTCTTATCTCTCTTCCCTCGACAGATCTTCTCTTATAATATACATTTATTAATATTTAGCTAACACACACATTTTGTATTCGTTGCTTATGCTATATATGTGTCGGTAGGATTCTTTTGGCTAATTCATAGGTATCTATCTGTCTCTGACAACTGGAATTTTGCCATTGTTTTATCCTCCTTTCGCGTTCGTCGATGTATGCTTCCACTCTCTTTATGTATTTTTCATTTATTTTATGTTCAAATTATGTAAGTCTATTGATTTTCGAGTTTTAATTTGTGATTTGTTTACAAGCAAATGTTTCTTAAGTACCCGTGCTTTTAAAGTGGGCAAGTTTTAAATTATGATTCAACTTATAAGTGAGGGAGGTACCATGTAAAGAGATATATATAATCTCAGACTTCACCTTTCAACTTCAAGATAATGGCCTGGTCGGTGCATTTTGAAACCATTGCATTTGTAACTTTTCACAGGCCCAATCTACAATATGAAGAAAAATATATATATCTTCAACCACCATACATATTCTAATTATACTTTATTATTTAAAATCTGATTTTGTTTATGATGTTTCAATAAGCTACCAGTTTATCACCAACATGTATGTTTGGTACACGACAAGAAATGTGTGTATATATATAGAGAGATCCCGAGATATATCCTTTAAAGTTCAAACAATATTAATCGTTGTCTCAAAGAGTTCAAAAAATTGAGAAAGTGATGGTGGCTAGTGAACAAAAGAAGAGGGCAAGCCAAGGGAAACCTCATTTTCTTAAAAATCTCACCCACTTTAAATTTGTATGTACAACATAAATATATGTTCATATCACTTGATGATTCTACTATTTTAAAATGTTTAAAGCCAATGAGTTATTATGCAGAGTATACATGAACAGAGCATGGTTATTAGGGAAGCTCTTCTATACATAGCCATGCTCAAACTCGAGATAGAAGCTTTGCAGAGAGAATATGAAGATCTCAAGATTACCAAAAAAGAATCTTTGCACCAATTTCAGGTTTCTCCTTTCATCTATTTCTTTATCATTGGTGAAGCTCTTCTATGTATATTACATAGTCATATTGAGAAACTTTTGTCTATCCTATGAAAAATTGAGGAGTTTTTTTACCAAAATGTAATCGAATATTTTTATATAACAACACCACATATAACTTTGATCATAGAAAAAGTGGATCATATTTTTTTGGAACTGATTAGCTTAATCTATAAACTTCTAAGCTCAAATATAAGCTCAAGATAAATGAGATGTTCATATGGCACTCTAATTGAGTTGTTCACATGGCACTCTAAGTTCAATATTATTCTTCTTCTTTTTTGAACTTTGGCAGGAGGTGAAGGTAGAGAAGATTGGGGAAATGTTTCAAGTAAAAATAAAAAGTCCACGGGGAGAAAACAATCTTGTGAATATTCTTGAAGCATTTGAAGAAATGGGGTTGAATGTGGCTCAAGCAAGGGCATCATGCCTAGATTCATTTGCCATGGAAGCCATTGTTGCACCTCAATCCAAAGACAAGCTTTGTAGTGTGGATGATTTGACTCAAACTCTTGTCAAAGCTCTTGTCAAGCCAAGTGTCCCACTGTAACATTTAGAAAATAAAAAAATAAAAGGACTTAAAAGGGGGAAAAAGCTCAAGAATGTGTTTCATATTCACTGGTGAGATGAAGTATGTCCATGCTTCTAAAGTTGTAAGTCGAGTTTGAAAAATAGACTTTTAAATATATTTTTAAGGTAGCTACTTCAAATCTATTTCAATAATTGTTATTGTTAGGATTTTTAATTTCTTAAACTACCAACATTGATTAGGAAAAATAAATTTTGATTTTAAACTCAAAACAAACCTTGAATCGACGATGCTTATCACCTCTTTGACGCGGAGTTAGATGCATTAGTTAAGGCCATGAAATGTACTCTTGCGAAAGGAATAGTCTCAATGGTTTTCTAATCCGATTTCTCAGACCTTGTAAAAATGATTGACAATCATAAAGAGTGGCCAACGTTCACCACAGAGCTAATTGAATTCTCTTTTCTTTCGTGATCACGTTTCTAACTATATTTTTTATGGTTAATAGTATATTGCTGACTGACTCGCAATTAGGAGCAAGAACACTAGGTCTTCTATGTTTCCATGTAACAACTTAGAACATCCTCAAATGTGAGGCTCTTAAAAATGGGTATTTGATTAACAAAAAAAATATTATTTTTATCATTATTTTTCTTATTTAATTAAATTTAAAGTAATTAACTGAATTCACCAATAAACTTAAACATCGGACAAGTGTTTACATTTTTGCTAGCGTTTAAAATTTAAATGCTAAATTTACATTAATCTTTATAAATGCAAAATGCTTACACAAATACAAATGTAAATTAAAATTTAGTGAAATGTAAATTTACATTAATCTTTTACAATATGCAAAGATAATGTAAATTTTAGCATGAATGTAAAATTACATTAATCTTTATAAATGCTAAATACTTATATTTGCATCAAATTCACATTTGTCTTTACATTTTTGCTAGCGTTTAAATTTACATTAATCTTTGCATATTATGCTTGCGATTATGTTTCCATTAAGTGCTCACATCACTTTAAGAAGAAAAAAAAAATCATTTATCGAATCATTTTAGCATTTTCCATTCTCTTTTATATATGTATATATTTTAATTATAACATGCATAATTTTGTTTGTATTTTTATACATCGTTCACACTTTTTGTTGCTTTTGACATTTATGTTTATATTGGATAGTTTTCGTATTTGTGTTTACAGTCTTAAGGTTAGTCTTTAGCGGTTACATTTGTACTTGCATAATCCGGGTTTGGTTTTGCATTGAAACTTACGTAAGCTTTTGATTTTTGCACTTAGCGTTAGTAATTGTGTTTGGATTTGCGTTTAAAATTCAAAATTTTATATCCACTTATCGTTTTGTTTTCATTTAACACTCCTTTTCGTGATTCTCTAGTTTTAAAATCCGCAAGTGTTCGGTAAAACAAGTATATCAATCCACAAGGAGAAAAGTGGTACAAGGAAAAATTTGGATGCATTGAAGATGTGGGATTTGAACTAATATATAGAGCATAATAAATTGGTGGATTTGTTTTTAAAATCATTTATAACATAGAACAAAATGAAAGCCTATACATATTATGCAATAGACCAGTGATTATAAGAAAGCAATCAGACTACTAATTTAAACACAATAAAGCTGTAAAACGGATAAGCATTGCGAGAGGACACTGGATCCAGGGTTTTAACTAAGGGAAGCATGAATTTGATCAAACAATTTTAAATATAATTTTAGCCTCAACATTTATATACAGTGACAATTTTCGTATTGTCATATAAATAATTCTATTTTGTTAAGAAAACTCTGAGAATCAATATATGGTTGCAACACATCAGCACGTTTATTTCAAATATTTCTCAAATAATATAAGGAAATGGAATAGGAACAAAGAAAAAAGAATTTATTAATCCAGAATTGCTGGTTGGAAAATTAATATAATGTACTAAAAAAAGTGACAAAAAATAAATATCTTGATATATTGAAATCATATAATTAAATCATGGCATGTTGTACAAGAACCACGCCGAGGTTTTAGGAAAAGTCAGAGATGCCAAATTATTGGTCCCATTTTCAATGGCAAAAAATTCCATGATATTAGCCGCCAATAAGATACTTAAATGCAATCAGCCAATAATACACTATAAATATAGTTTGCCAAATCGTCGCTATAATATAGTTGAATTGGTTCACATTACAGCCACACCGCTTCACGCATCAATACATTTCAGTTTAATCCAAACGATTAGATAAATCAATCCAAAATTAGACTTTTATTTGTCAAAACTTACTGTATTAAATAGTTAGTCTAGTTGGTGTATTCTATAAAATAAAATTTCGTATAAATTTTACAACAGTTCTAAAACCATCGGGTTTTTAAGATCTTGGAATGGATCCAACTATTTTCACAAACTCTCACAACCATTATTTCCTTGTTCTTTTAATCCATATTGTTTTCTAAAAACTGATCTTTTAAAATTTAAAGACAGTAAGTGTCTTACTACCAAAAATAAAATTATATATATATACAGTTCTAGAATAAAGTTGTAATCACCAATTAGACACTATATATGGCTTATATATGTGATAGATGTTGTTCTTTTATATATTCTAGAAAAATTGTAGTTATATGGCAAATTGCCAATAAGGCTGAGTTATCTTTGATATTTTCAAACTGAACTGAGACATGATCAGATGGTGGCAATATATAAAATGCCAAGTCAACACGCAAACAGTTTTTATATATTTATTCATACCTTTCATATTGATATAAATTGATAAATATTTTGGTATATGGGTTTGGGGCATTTATCTAGTAATAGAAAGAAAATTCATGTAAATTAGGGATAACCCACTTTTTGATCTCTCGGTTCCATAGTAATGAGGTTTTGTAACCATAAGATTCTTGCAACTCCATTAAGAACATGAGTTTATTCTTTACAGAAAAAACATAAATGTTAGTGTTTATAAAAAACGACACATAAATCGTAGGAAAATTGTTCTATGTAACTATATTTTGTTAGATGTCTACTTTTCAGGTATAATTCTGCTTTCCTAAATGTGTGAATTGTGGGGTTTTTTTTGTTTTTTTTTTTTCTTTTTGAGCAAAGGTGTGAATTGTGGTTTATTGGATCATTTTAAACAAAGTTTCTTCCTTGGATTAGGATGGATACACGCTAGTGACGAAAGTGGAAAAGTCGTTTTGCTTCCTCTATAACTTGTGTTAGTACTAACATGTTAATATACATAATATATCGTATTAAACTGTATTTCTAATAACTTCTTGCTACATATTCATATGAATAATATGATATATCATACACTAATTTATTTAAGACGATACAGGAAAAAACTTTAACATGTTTTATCTATGTTTATTGATATCGATGAAACGAAATAGTTAATTATCCACAAATATGCACATGCTTTCATTTCGCCGAGATCAATATCATTATTGTCACATTTTTACCAACGTCATAACCACCGTCGCCGCATTTTTCTCGAGTATAAAATTTTGATGAAAATATAATTTTTTAAAATATTGTAAATATCTTTTAACTTCATTAATATATATTCCTTCCATTTCATAATATAAACTATTTTATAAACTTTTTTGTTTTACAATATAAGTTGTTTTCAATTTTTTTATGTAAATTATATATTATTTTAATATTTTTAAAAGAAAAACTTATTTTAGTGCTATTTTTGTCAATCTCCCATATTTATATTATGCATTATCTTTTATGATTGGCTGAACTTTTAAGAGTATATATTAATATGTGGTTTTTTAGCTAAAACAACTTGTATTGAATTATAGGAAGTATAATTTGTAGTTCTTCTACTAATAATATTCACTTAATTCACTTTTTGACAATATGTTGTACTGAAAAATCTATAGCTAAAGAAGAAAATCTAAATCTACCTTTCTAGTCTCTTTTGATTAAAAATAGAAAATCCTAGGATCGATATGAACTTTTTTTATTGAAATAGACAATAATATCTCGGTATGTTGTACAAAGTAATCTCTAAAGAAAAGACAAATAAAACAACCCTGATAATCATATTAAATACGTACGATTGACTGTATGGATGTTACAGTTTCCTTATGTTCCATTTTTATTGTCTCTAAATTGAGATCAGAGAAAAACTATAGGTTGAAGAAAGGGTAAACTGTGATCAGTAAACGATAAGCATCATTAATAAAGAAGATTATCTCTTTGATTAGCAACACGATTTCTTATTAAATCCAACATGATAACTATATAATATATGGGTACTGTCATCAGCTGACAAATTATGATGTTGCTTTTGGTGAAGGAAAAGGTCATAAGAAAAATTGATTTAATATTGTATTTATAGTTTTAGCTCGTACTTTTGGAGTGCAACTTATTCAGAGTGTTTGGGATTATTTGTACACAAATTTATACATACATATATATATATATATATATAGGCTAATACTGTAATACATGATGGCCAAATTTCCATAAAGTGGGAATGCATGATATGCATCTATGCATGAGATAAGTGGTAGCTCTTTTATAGCAATATACCCTTTTCAGTTTTCATTATACATCATACATGTTACTGTTGTACATGCAACGTAAAGTAATAGCTTATACTCAAAACAAGATATTAAGATAATCGTTAACTTTATGTCTGGAATTTAATAGCTCAGAAATCACGGTATAGCCCATTCAAATGGGTAAATAGATATATATATATATATATGGTGAATAAGATTAAGATGACATGCATCATTAGTCATTACATATTATAATACATATGTTAATCTGAGTTTAGTGAAAGACCTAATCCAAGTTTCATAGATGAGAGAGACACCAATAAACTTTTTGTGCATGGAAAAGTTCTTGAAAAAGATACAAATAAACTCTCTTTTTTGTGTGTGTGCACCAGATACAAATAAACTTTAGATGTACCTTTAAGCGGATGATAATAAAGTTTGATCACATATGTTAGTTACCATGCACTACATTTCCTTGTTCACACGCACTACACCAGCCAATAAACTTACCTAATCATTTTCCAATCATTTAATTACATTGTAAGAGAAAAAAGAAGAAGGGTGTTTGATTGTTTGAACAATGGGTGGACAAAGACAAAAAAAAACTAACTAGTGTATACTAATAATACCTAACCCCATCTATTCAAACAAAACGCAATAAAATTATTATAAATTGTAAACAAAGGGTGTGATCATATGTAACCATCGCCTTATGGACAAATAATTATCTATTAAAATAGTAATCAATCGAGGTCCCTCTCTTAAATGATAAGGATATAAAGCATTATTTTAAAACAAGTAGAGATTAAATTGACATATGCTCGCACGTCCTCATTCATACACAACCCCTCTTCTTCTCCACCTTCTCTCCATTTTCTCTTTCTCTCATATCTCTCTGTCTACTTCTACTCCTCTTTCTCCATCTGCAACTCATATATTTCCAAAAAGTGATCAAGATCAACAAAATATCCGAATCTTGATCCGACCTTTCTTTCTTAGCTTAACTTCTTGTAAATATATATAACTATAGTCTATACTCTATAGAGCATATATATAAACATGAAGCGAGGTCTAGATATGGCGAGAAGCTACAATGATCATGAAAGTAGTCAAGAAACCGGACCCGAATCACCAAATTCTTCAACCTTTAACGGCATGAAAGCTCTTATCTCTTCTCATTCGCCTAAAAGAAGGTAGGTAGATATATGTGATTCGAATTATATAACAATTTCAAGAAAAATTCTCATTTGACTAAAGTATATTCATATATTGATGTACTTGTTACTTTACAGCAGGAGATCCGTAGAGAAGAGAGTAGTGAACGTACCGATGAAAGAAATGGAAGGATCTCGGCACAAAGGGGACACAACTCCGCCCTCAGATTCATGGGCTTGGCGTAAGTACGGCCAAAAGCCCATTAAGGGATCTCCATACCCTAGAGGTTATTACCGTTGTAGTAGCACAAAAGGTTGTCCGGCGAGGAAGCAAGTCGAGAGAAGCAGAGATGATCCAACGATGATTCTCATCACTTACACTTCTGAGCATAACCATCCTTGGCCTCTCACTTCTTCCACAAGAAACGGGCCTAAACCTAAACCCGAGCCCAAACCCGAACCTGAGCCTGAGGTAGAGCCAGAGGCGGAGGAGGAGGATAATAAGTTTATGGTTCTTGGAAGGGGGATTGAAACGACGCCATCATGTGTCGACGAGTTCGCATGGTTTACGGAGATGGAGACAACATCTTCGACGATTCTTGAGAGCCCGATTTTCTCGTCGGAGAAAAAGACGGCTGTCTCGGGGGCTGATGACGTGGCGGTGTTCTTTCCGATGGGAGAAGAGGATGAGTCTTTGTTCGCCGATCTCGGCGAGTTGCCGGAGTGTTCTGTGGTGTTTCGTCACCGGAGTAGCGTAGTGGGGTCACAAGTTGAGATCTTTTGACACGTGGTGATATTTTATTGGATATTATTGTCGCTCACATGGGAAGCGTTGTACGCACGGCGTTTTTGTTTTAGTTTCTCAACGGTAATCAATAAATCATCATATAAGACTCTTTATACTTGTTATTGATAAAAAAAAGGTATGATTCGATTTTGTAATTCCTTTTAAAAACAAAAGTTTACTACCCTCTACTCTTTGAGAATTCATCTTTTATTTTTCTCGATTTAATTTTTTATTTTGGATTTTTCTTCTTCTTTTATTTAATTATAGGTTGAATTGCAATGTAGTTAGCTGAATAAAAATAGCTGTCGTTTTTATGTATATGTAATCGATGTCGATTTTATTTGTATTTTCACATTGATTGGTGAAGAGTAGAACGTTGAGAAGTGAGAGTTCACCAATAGTAGGGACTTTGATAGTTTGATTGTACTTTTCTTATAATTTTCTAAAAAGATTACTGTCAAATGTATGAATAAACAATAGATTTTTTAGAGAAAACAATCAAAAGCAAAATTTAGAGATTAGTTATATACTACTTACATTAGTGTTCACAAAGTAAAATAGAGAGACGGTGACTATAGCTGGTAATTGATAAAAACATATGAGGAAAAAAAATCATTTATCCATTGTTGGATCGGTAGAATTTACATTTTTAAGTAAACTTGGACTAAAGGTTTTTTGATGTTTTTTCTATTGAAACAAAAGTTTGATACTCTATACTCACTTGTTGGTTCGCTGGAGTGTTATCTGATTAGCTAGCATCAAAGTTTGTTGTAAAAAATTGTTGTTGGTTTTAATTAGTTCCTAATATTACTAACGACAAAAAATGCTAATGAATATAATATCTTGATAAACAATCATATTTTCAGAACTCCATCTTCAAAACAGTGAGTTAAGAATTAATTGGTGGTACATGTACATGCTTACGTACGTGAATTTAAAAAATAAAAAAATTACGTGAAGAATTATAGCAGAAATAAATAAGGTAATTAATTAGTTGTGCTATGATTCACGTTACTAGGTCTGCCAAACTCTCTGTAATTACTATTATTAAAGTTTGCGTTCATATTTTTTATATTATGTTCAAACTGTAGTTCTGACTTTTAGAGTTTTTAATTTTTTAAAATTGAGCAGTCCAACCTCTACATAATTTTATTGAATGTGTATAGAAGTCTAGAGGAGTGTTTTTTTAGATGTAGAAGTAAGATGAGATCAGAATTATATAAAAGACATCAAATAGTTCATTGTTAACTGATTTTGAACTGGAGGGTTAAAACGTGAACACCCAAACATGCTCAGTCTGAGCAATCTTAATCCGACCTCAAAAAGATTTGTTCAAACCAACCTGAAATTGATTCTGTAATTGGGTTTTCAGAAAATGAATGGCTAAGCTAATCATCAATTATTTTATTTTTTTGTTGGTAGGAACATAATCATCATTTTGAATGAAACATGTTAGAAATTCCATATGAACATTAGGAATTGTCTAAATAAGAACAATTTGGTCACTCTCATCAATTGGTATTGAGTTGGGAAACTTTAACAATCTGAAACGCAATGATGGGTTTAATTGGTGTTCTTTAGTTTTTAACAAAGAGTTAACGGATCAACGTTCATAGCATACAAATATTTCAATTTCTTAAAACAGAATTCCCTAACAGTTGACTAGGTTTTGCATTTTCTTACGTTCTATAGAATTGAGATCATTTATTTTTCTTGCAAACCAAGTCATAAGTTCTAACGGCTTTAAGATATTGGGCTTGTCCCTACTATGTGTTGGTCTTGTGGCTATTGACTATGTGTAGCCCTTTCACATTTTCTTATAAGATTTATACATGGGGTCAATTGTACTATCTACATATACATTTTTGCAGCTATTTTAGCAAATAAATCTTATACTTGAATTTATTTACAATTCAATGCCATTAGCATTAAATCTTTTTTCCAAAATAATTAATTTTACTTTAAATTCTTAATTTAAATTGTCAATAACATTATCAATCAAATTTAATCCAAACAAACTTCACATCAATCCCTTAAAATTAGCATAAACGTATTTGCTAACCATATTTTAAAACAAAGTTTTTTTTTAAAATAAATATTATTCTTTTGTCATCTAAATAGATATTATTCTTACTAAACATTTTTTATTAAAATAAATAAATCATGTATTTGAACTTATTTACAATGTCATGCTACTGGCATTAATTATTTAGGAATTAAAATATTTAATTAAAGATTTAAATCTTCTAAATCTTTACTTTTAGAGTTATTATGTCATTACCTAAAAGGCAAAAAATATTAATTTTGAAATATTATTATTTATATATTTAAACTTTATAAAACATTATTAATATTTAAACTTATAAAAAGTTTAATATATCAAAATTTTTAACATCAATATATAATATATAGAGTTTTTAAAAATTTCAAAAAATATTTCCGTCATATTTTGTGATTCAAAATTTTAAAAATAAACATATATTAACCAATTGGCAAAAAATGTGTTAGTTCAACGTCCCGCATCAACTAAAATATTTAGACAATGATTAATAAACATATCATAAATGGTTTTTTTTACAGGACGGGTTTGGCATGACGTTATTTAATAACAACTGTAAACTATAAAATAAAAATATGTTATAGATAAATGCAATTTGCAAAATTTTATATATACTAACTTTAAAAAATAATTTGTTTCCGCGGTGTACAGCGGGTTAAAATCTAGTTCAGTTTTATAATTGATGAAAAAATTAATATTGAAAATGAAATGAAAGAAAGCAAGATAAAGTTTAATTTAAGTTTTAGTTTAAATTTCCATTTTCTAAATTTATTTAATATTTTCAGTTTAAAAATTATTCATGAAATAACACTGTAGTAATAATTAAAATGTTATTTTAAAATTTTTGAATATGGATTTCACTTAGAAATAATTCTTAATTTATTTAGTTTATTTATTAATTTAAAATTAAATCAAAAATATTATTTAACACGAGTATCTAATAAACACTGAAGATCCTTCCATGAATTTTGGTTGATGTTTGTCTTATTTCCTCTTCAATTTTGGCTGAAAACATTTTTGGTCTACACTTCCTCTTTTGATATGTGTCACATGTTTTAATTTTGACAAATCATTAATTTTAAACACTACAAATTTTGAGACAAAAAAAAAAAA